>Ga0194132_10000784_pt1 | contig 64505 bp, 46 predicted proteins | sample TA2KigOf80mmetaG_FD_148612 | JGI IMG/M metagenome (GOLD analysis project Ga0194132, IMG submission 148612) | Freshwater microbial communities from Lake Tanganyika, Tanzania - TA2015054 Kigoma Offshore 80m | ecosystem: Environmental > Aquatic > Freshwater > Lake | place: Tanzania: Lake...
AGGCTCGCGGACTGATTCTTGGAGTTTGCCGCCGCCGATGATGTCGCCAACGGGGGAGTCCTGCTGGCCTTGCCTGCGCTGCTGTCGGAGGGACTGTTGCGACATACGCGTGAGCATTACACGCTGCAGGACGCCGCCATCCACCAGATGTGCATCCTCCTCAATGAAATAGAAACCGTCTTTCCGACCACCCAACTCCGTCTCATCTACCGCCAGGTCGGCTCATCCTGATTCCACCCGAGGTCAGGATGTCTGAGCCTGGAGCAAGTTGGACCTTCGCGAACGCGGTCGCCATCAGGAAATCGCGGCGCAAATCCGGTCCAACCAGGGAATGGTCTTAAAAATTCTAACGATGGATCGGGACAACGAGCAGGGGTTGTTGCGCAAAGGGCTGCTCCCGCCCCGCGCCCAGTCTTCCGCTCGCGGTCAAGAGTCTGGATTCGTCGCTCATACCTACCGACGGCATGCGCCTCCTTCGCGGGGCGCCTGAGTTCCCAGCCCCCTCTTCCGATGCCGATCGAGAAAATCCTGGTCCTCGAAGACGATTCTATCTTCCGCAAGAACCTCGAGCTGCAGCTTCGCGAGAGGCGTTATGACGTCGTGAGCGCGGAAACCCTTGCCGAGGCGGAGGAGAAGCTCGCGCGCGACTCCTTCGACCTCATGATGGTGGATATCCGGCTGCCGGACGGGGACGGTTCGTCCCTGTTGGCCACGATGCAGGGACGTCCATCCCAGCCCCTGCTGGTGATGATGTCGAATTTCGGCAACATTCAGTCCGCGGTGGAATGCATGCGCAACGGGGCCATCGATTATCTGGCGAAGCCCTACACGCCTGCCCAGCTTGATTTCACGCTGAAGAAAGCCGAGCAATACAACCAGCTGGTCAAGGTCAACCGGTTTTTCAATCACGATGAGGGGCAAGACGGGGGCGGCGAATTGCTGGGACGCAGTGCGGCCATGGAGCAGCTCCGGCAATTGATCCGCAAAGTGGCTCCCACCCAGGCGACCGTGTTGATTCAAGGGGAAAGCGGCACGGGCAAGGAGCTCGTGGCGCGCGCCCTCTACCGGCAGAGCCCGCGCGCCGGAGCGGCTTTTATCAAAATGAATTGCGCGGCGGTTCCCGAGAATTTGATCGAGAGCGAGTTTTTGGGGCACGAGAAGGGTTCATTTACCGGCGCCTTGTCGAAGCGGGAAGGCCGGTTCGAGCTGGCTCACGGCGGCACGATCCTGCTCGATGAGGTCAGCGAGGTTTCGCCGTCGATCCAAGCCAAACTCCTGCGCGTGCTTCAGGAGCGTGAATTGGAGCGTGTCGGAGGCAACCGCACGCTGGCCGCGAAAATGCTGGATATCAGCATCCGCACCCTGCGCAACAAGTTGAACGATTACGCCGGACGCAACGGCAGCCCTCAGGAAATCGAGGTGGAGGAATCCGCCGAGGCCTAATCCGGTTTGGGTCCGCGACCCTCCGCGGGAATCGCCCGGGGACTCAGCCCGGTCCCCGATAGACGCAGCGAGAGGCGCAGGTCTCCGCCACCAGCACCTCCGAAAGCAAGGGCAACCCCGGCTTCAGCCTTTCCCAAATCCAGCGGGCCAAGTTCTCGCTCGTGGGGTTTTCCAGCCCCGGCACTTCGTTCAAGTAATGGTGGTCCAATTGCGCCATGAGCGGGCGAAAGGCTTCCTTGATATCGGCGTAATCCATGACCCAGCCCAGGCGCGGATCGCATTCCCCTTCGACGGCCACCTCCACTCGGAAACTGTGCCCGTGCAACCGGTGGCACTTGTGGGTGGACGGCAGCAGCGGCAGGCGATGCGCCGCTTCGAATTGAAAGGTCTTTCGCAATTCCATTTTCATCGACAGTTCAATGTTCCCAATCGGTCCACTGGACGAGTTCCGCCAGGCCAAGACGTCCGTCGTGGCGCCACGCTGCCGGAGGTTGCTGCATGCGGCCCAGAGGACAGACACGGCTAACGCCCCATCGCGCGAGGCGGTACACGATTTCCGGCGCGTCCCCGTCATGGACGGCGAGGCCCACGGTCGAAACTTGGCCCCGCACGACGTCCGCCGCCTGGAGCATGTCGTCCACCGACCTCACCCCCTTGACATAAATGAAGCGGTGCAAGCAGGACTTCTGAAACTGAGGGTCTTGTTCGAAGATGACGGTCCAGGCGGTGGAATTCTCGCTTTTCCAGAGTTGCGTGCCGGTGCCTGCCGAGGCCCGGATTTCGTAAAGCCCTCGCAGCCGCGTGATGGTGGCCGACACTTCGGGCGCGAGCACTGCGCGTGGCTCCTCCGATTCGACCCGATCCAATTCCTGCGCGAGCTTCTCCGCGAAGGACTCCGGACTGGCGGCGCCGCCTTCCTCGACGTAGATCACCTGCGGGGAAAGACAGCCCAATTGATCCCACGTGGCCACGTCTGCCGCCGCTTTGCCCGCCAGGCGGCCGAGATTGTGGGGGACCAGCAGGTCTTTGCTGATGAACGCGAAACTGAGCCGGTTGCCGAAGCCGAGGAACCGCACTCCCGCCGGCACACGCGAACGGATGCTTATCAGCGTTTCGTCCTGGCCCGCCGCGGTCACGCAGCCGGATTCGGCGATCAAGGCATCGGTGAGCTCCTGTTGTTCCGAAGACCATTCGGCGAATTCGAGGCAGGATCCAACGCGTGAATCCAGAGCATGCAGGGCATGCGCGAAAACGCGCGGAATCAGCGAGGTTCCAGGAGAACAACGGAAAAATTGGGAGGACTTGGCCAGCAGTCCGAGTACCATCGACTGCAGCGCGGAAACCGGCAGCAGCCGCGGAGTGATGTGCCCGATCATCTCGGGCCCCGTCGCGACCGACGATTTATTCGCGCGCTGTTCCACGGGTGTGGAGCAGATTTCGTCCAGGCGGCGCTCGTGTCCCAAGTCCTGGCGCAGGAGATCCAGGATCGAGTCTCGCGTGAGCGATTCGAAAAAGCGGTCCAATCCCGAGGCCAGCGAAGCCGGAGAAAGACCGGTATGGGCGGGACCCTGGGTGAGCATCCGCTGCCGAAACGGATTGGTGGGATGCCGGCATTCCTCCCCGAGCGAGGCGATGAGGGAAACGAGAGAGGAAGTACTCATCGTTTCGAGGTACCGGGCGCGGTTTCTTTTCACCGCAATGGACGCCTCGCGCACGATGCGAGGATCCAGGACCGCCTCGGGCGGCATGTCAGCGAGATACAGGGCGGGGAATTCCATATCGCATCCACTCGAATAGCATCAGGGCGCGCTCAGACTGCATCCCCGGGGTTCGGCGTTCGCGGAGCGTCCCCGCAGTTCGAAGGACTGGCCGTGGGCGATGACGAGATCTTCCGTTTGAAGCGCGCACACGGAGCCCACGTTGGCGAGATCCAAGACGCGAAGCAGTCCCGTTTCGCCGTCTGGAACCGGACGCTCGGTCTCTGGAGAAACGACTTGGATGCGGGCCCAGGGAGGGAATTGAAAACGGCGGTTTGCGGACGGGGCGAGGCCTCCGGCGGCGTCGTAGGCTTGGGAGCTGAGTTCGCACATGCCATATTCGCATAGGATTTGCTCGCGCGGCAGGCCCAGGAACTTCGAGAGCCGGTCATGCAAGAGTTCCTTCGGCCATGCGTGGGAGCGTCCCTTGTAGCCTCCGGTCTCCATCAACCCCGATCCCGGCGGGAGTGAAAAGGTCAGGCCTGCCCGGGCGAAATATTCCAGGGCATGGACGAACATGAACGCTGTTCCCAGGAGCAGCGCAGGAACTCCGTCGTGGCAGGAGCGGTGCAGGGCGTCGCTCAGTCGCTTCAAATCGAGATGCCAGAGGCCTGCCGGATCGGCCATGGCCACATATTCCGCGCGGATCCAGGGGTGCCGCTGCTTTACCGTCTCGAACATGTGAACGAGCGAGGAGTGTGGCGACTGCCGTGGGGAGGGGCTGAGACAAAGCAGGTGAGCGCTCTGAAGGGAGGGGGCGAGCACCGCGTGCTGGAATCCGCGCCACAGTGAAACTTCATAGACGTCCAGCGAGGCCGCATGGTGATGGTGCCGGCTTGGCGTCGCTCCGGTGGTTCCGCTGGAATGAAAGGTCGCGATCGTTTCTTCGTCGGGAAACGCGCGGAGGTTCTGTTCCTTGAAAGCGGCGAGGGGAATCGCGGGTATTTCGGTCCAGTGTCCTGGTGTTGCCTCCTTCTTTTGCCGGGATTGAATCCAGCGGCGATAGGGAGTGACTTGTTCCCATTGCCGGGCAAACAGGCCCAAAGCCAGTCGATCAAACTCTTCTTCCCGGGGGGCATCCTTCGGGAAATGGCGGATCCATTCGAGAATCGATGGATTGAGGGACGGGCAGGCGGGGTGGGAAGGCATGCGGTTTTGGCGAGGGCGGAAGGCTGGTTGGCCGCGACAGCCTGGGATGTGGGGTGGAAAAGGAGAGGAGCGTCGGGGTGGGCGGTCTCGCCACCATGGAGTGCTGATTTCGGCAGGCGGTTGAGGGGAGGGGAGTGCCGTGTCGAGTTGTTTCGCCCTCACCATCGAATCGTTTTGGGGAAATACTCGGCGATCAAATCGTCGTAGAAGGGGCGCAGTTTCTCCACATCCGGAGCTTCATGGCTCTTGGTGTAAAGATCGTAGGGGTTGAACGCCTGGACCCATTTGAGGTTGGCGCGATCCTGGTCGTTGAGCAGGTGTTGATAGGCGCCTTCCCGATGCCACGGGTAAAAAGAATGGTAACGCAGCATGTAGAGCGCTTCCTGCGGCAGGTAATCCTTGGTCACGTGATAAATGTATTCGTCGTGGCCCCAGGAAATGTGGACGTTATCCAGTCCGCAACCATTTTTATACACGCCCAGGCTGGTTTGGAACCGGGACTCCTTGGAGTCTGGATTGTCGTGGAAGAAAGGATGGAAAACGATGGTGTCGGAGTAGGCGCAGCCGACAGGGAACGTATCGCCCACCACCGCCCATTGGGGTTCGCCATAGAGGCAGAGGATCTTGCCGAGATCATGAACCAGGCCTGCCAGGATAAACCAGCGTGGGTGACCGTCCTGCCGGATTTGCTCCGCGGTTTGGAGCAGGTGTTGCAACTGGGACAGATCCGTATCGGGATCGCTGTCATCGACCAGGGTGTTGAGGAACTCCATGGCCTCCCAGATCCCCATCTGCTTGCGACGGAGGGAGAGGAAATCTTTCTTCTTGGAGAGGACGAAATCGTAGGTTTGCCGATGATGGTTTTGCCGGTAGAATTCGCGGACGGAGGGGCGGGCGTTGGCTTCGTAGTTTCGGAACTGTTCCTTCTTCTTGGCTGGGTCGGTCGCTTTAAAGGGAGTGGTCGCCACCGCGGTCGTCGCGGGTTCGGGGTACCGCTCTTTGACAAATTCTTCCCATTCTTCGAGGCTTTGCAGCGGTTGGTCGGACGAAGGCTGTTGCATAGGATTTCGATAAAACGCTCCCGAATCATGGCGGCGAGGCGCGACTTCCGGCAAGCCACAAAACGTGGCCTTCCAGCCTGGCGGTGCATCCCGAAGTTGTCTGGAGTGTGGCGCAGGCTGCCCAGCCTGCCGTCTCGCCGACGGCCCGGCGGGTGAAGAACCAGGCCCTTCCATGCTCTCCAGGCGCCTGGAGAGCCTATTTCATGCACGGGACGCCCGGTGAGGACACCGGGCCTACAAACACGGAGGCAGTCGAGATTGTAGGCCGCGTGCCCTCACGCGGCGCACTGTCGCGGATTCAAGCTCAGTATGAAATATGCGGGCTAGTCCCTTCGTCGCCCCGCAGGCTGGGCAGCCTGCGAAACAGCAGACAGGGCTGCCTGCGTGACCAGGACAACCCGGTCACCGACAACCTCTTGATGCACCGCCGGCGTGGCCATGCCAAGCCCGGCGGAGGGATCCGGTTCAGGCGAGCAGGCCTGGCACGACTTCTCCGGCGATTCCGGTCAATCGCATGTCCAGGCCTTGAAAACGGTGGGAGAGCTTGCGGTGGTCGAATCCCAGCAGGTGAAGCAGCGTGGCATGCAAGTCGTGCACGTGGACCGCGTCGCGAACCGCATTGAACCCGAGTTCGTCGGATTCGCCATGGACGTGTCCGCGCTTCAGGCCTCCCCCGGCCATCCAGATACTGAAAGCGCGGTTGTGATGGTCGCGTCCGTCGTTGCCGCCTTGCACCATGGGGGTGCGGCCAAACTCCCCGCCCCAGAGGACGATTGTGCTGTCGAGAAGTCCCTTTTGTTTCAGATCCTTGATCAAGGCCGCGCTGGCGCGGTCGGTGTCCACGCAGTTCTGTTTGATGGCCTTGGTGAGATTGCCGTGCTGGTCCCACGCTTCATGGAAGAGTTGCACGAAGCGGACGCCCCGTTCGGCCAGGCGCCGGGCGAGGAGGCAATTCCGCGCAAAACCGGGTTGTTTGGGATCTTGGATGCCGTAGAGATCGAGCACGTGCCGGGGTTCTTTGGAGAGATCGAGCAATTCCGGCGCGCTCGTTTGAAGTTGATAGGCCATCTCGTAGTTCTGGATGCGCGCGGCGGTTTCGGGATCGCCGTTTACGTTCAGTGAGGCCTGATTGAGCTCGCGGAGGGTGTCGAGCGAGGCGCGCTGGGTTTCCAGGTCGAAGCCCCGGGGATTGGACAAATAGAGAAGGGGATCGCCGGTCGGACGCAAGGGAATGCCCGAGTAAAGCGTGGGCAGGAATCCGCACCCGTAATTGCTGGCACCGCCGCTGGTTCCTTTGGCGGATGTCAACACGACATACCCGGGCAGATTCTCACCCTCGGATCCGAGGCCGTAGAGCGTCCAGGAACCGAAACTGGGCCGGCCGAAAATCTGCGAGCCGGTGTTCATCATGATCTGGGCCGGCGCGTGATTGACGGCCTCGGTCTGCATCGTTCGCACGAGGCAGAGTTCATCGGCGACTTCGGAGGTGAACGGGAGGATTTCGCTCAGTTCCATCCCGCACTGGCCGCGCGGCGCGAATTTGTATTTCGGACCGAGCAAGGCCGAGTTCGGTTTAATGAAGGCGGCCCGGTAATCCTTCAGAAGATCCGCGGGCGGGAGTTGTCCGTCGCGTTTGGTCAGTTCGGGTTTGGGGTCGAACAATTCCAAATGGCTGGGGGCACCCGCCTGGAACAGATAAATGACGCGCTTGGCTTTGCCTTGGAAATGGGGCGCTCGCGGGGCGAGGGGATTGCCGGGCGATTTCGACGGACGCTTTTCGCGAGCCAGGAGTGATTGAGTGGCCAGGGCGGCCATGCCGACGCCGCAATCCCGGAAGAACCATCGGCGCGTGATGAGCCTGGCCGTTTCCCGCCGGATTTCTTGGGCTAAGTTCATAATCAATGCTTGGTCAGAGTTTCGTCGAGATTGAGGAGCACGCGCGAAGCGACCGCCCATGCCGCCGCGTCCCGGGGGGTGGTCTTTTCGGGAAGCGAGGCTCGCCGGGAAGGGTCGCCGGTGGCGAGTTCGTTGGCATTCAGCCAGCCTTCGGAGATCTTCTTCCGGCGGGAATCCAGGAGTTCCAGCAACGCTTGTTTTTCGGAAGGACGCGGGGCGCGTCCGACGCAAAGTTGGTACGCGTAGTCGGCTCGCCGGGCATCCGTGGCACCGCCTTCACGGAGGATGCGCAGCGCGAGGGCTTGCGAAGCTTCGACAAACACCGGTTCGTTCAGAGAAGCAAGCGCGGCCAGCGGCGTGTTGGAGCGGGGCCGGCGGGCGCAGGATGTGTCGGCGTTCGGAGCGTCAAATGTGGAAAGCGCGGGATCCGGCATCGACCGCTTGCGAAACACATAGAGCGACCGGCGGTAACGCTCCGGTCCCTGCGCTGGAATCCAGTAGTCCATTCCGAAAAAATTGAAATCCAGCACGTTTTGAGGCACCGGGGGAAAAATGCTTGGTCCTCCGATGCATGGGGAAAGCAATCCTGAAGCGGCGAGGGCGATGTCGCGGATCACTTCGGCCTCGGCACGGAAGCGTGGCCCGCGCGCGAGCCACTGGTTGCCGGGATCCTTTTCCTGTTGTTCGGGAGTGACGCGGGAGGATTGGCGGTAAGTGGCCGAGGTCACGATTCCCCGGATCAGCTGTTTATGGCTCCAGCCTTTTTCCATGAAATCGACCGCCAGCCAGTCGAGCAATTCCGGGTGAGAGGGCTCGGCTCCGCGCAATCCGAAATCTTCCGAGGTCTCGACCAAGCCGCGTCCGAAGAGGGCCTGCCACACCCGGTTCACGGCCACGCGGGCGGCGAGGGGTGAGCGTTGGTCCACGAGCCATTGCGCGAAAGCCAGTCGGCGGGGAAGGTTGCCGGGTTCGATCGGATGCAAAACCGCGGGCACCTGAGGACGGACGGTTTCTTTCGGGCGGTTCCATTGCCCGCGATCGAGGCGTCTTGTTTCGCGTGGGTCTTCGGGGCCGCGCTCGGCGAGGTGGAGGATCGAGGTGACAGGGTCCGGATAGGGCTTCCAGGCGGCTTCGGCCTCTTCGTTGAATGATTTCAGTGCGGGGACGGAGTGGCGCCAGGCCGCGAACAGGGTGCGACGTTGTTTGTCGGTGCGCCTGGCTTCGGGGACGCGCAGGGCGAGGATCGCCGCGTAATCGACAGGCGGAGCCGAAGGATGGGGATGAGTGGTGGTGGAGAGACGGAACCTTCCGACCATGGTGTTTTTGTCCCCGTTGTTGTCCCCGCCATGATTCATGCGCAGCGAAAACTTGAGTTTGGTGCCGCGTGGAAGCGTTTGCGGCGTTTCAAATTGAACGACGGCGACGGACTCGGTGTGGCGCCGGCCTCGTCCGCGATCCGCGCGCCAGCCCGTCAGGTCGTTGGTGTCGATCAGATAAGCGACCGGACCTCGCCGGCGCTTGCCATCCTTGTCGAGCGACTTGTTGCTCCATTCCGGCTCCATCGAGCCATCGGGCTCCGAGAAATCCGCGGTGGCTTGGGCGAGTCGAAGCGCGGTCCATTGGTTGCTGCCGGGCCTTTTCGCCTCGACGATGAGTTCGGAGAGTGCCCAGGTGCCAAGAAAGCTTCGGCCCGGGCCGTCGTAGGGCAAATCGCCGTGCGTGAAGATCTCCAATCGCAACCCTGTGATGTTCTCCATCGCCGGTTGGGCGATCATGTACACGTCGCCAGAAACGGTGCGGTGTCCCAAGGTCAGTATGGAGCCATCCGGGAGGGTGGTGGGATGGTTCAATTCAGACGTGGAATGGAGATCCTCCGCCTCGATCACTTTCCAATCGTACCGGTCGGAGGTATCCAAGACCTGCTTGCCCCAAGCGTCGAGTTCAGCAGCCCAGTGCGGACGCGACTCGCGGACACGTCGGTCGACATCGTCCAGCGTGGCCTGGAGTTTGGCGATGCGTTCCTGTTGCTCGGAGTTATAAACGCGGGACTGAGCGTCATAGCTGTTGTTGATGAACGAGAAGAGTCCGTAATACTCCTCGTGCGAGATGGGGTCGAATTTGTGGCTATGGCATTGGGCGCATTGCAAAGTCAGGCCAAGAACGCTTTTCCCGAGCGTGTCCATGCGGTCGAAATTGCCCTCCATCCGGAACTCTTCGGGAACGATGGCGCCTTCCTCGTTGATCATGCCGTTCCGAAAGAAGCCGGTGGCGATGAGTTGATCCTGCGTGCGTCCGGGCAGGAGGTCGCCGGCGATCTGCTCGACGATGAACTGGGGATAGGGCAGGTCACGGTTGTAGGCTTGGATGACCCAGTCCCGCCACGCCCACTGCTCGCGCATCAGGTCTTTTTCGTATCCGTTGGAATCCGCGTAACGCGCCGCGTCCAGCCATTGCCTCGCCCATTTCTCTCCAAAGTGCTCACTCGCCAGCAGGCGGTCCGCCAGGGATTCGACGGCGGTCCCGAGGTTCTTCCGGGCTTCGGAGACAAAGCGGGCGGTTTCCGCGGGCGAAGGAGGCAAGCCGATGAGGTCGAGGTAAAGGCGACGGGCCATTTGTTCAGGGGAGGCGGCGGGAGAAGGCCGGAGACCTGCTTTCGCCAGGCGCGCCTGAACGAAATGATCGATGGCGGCGGAGCTGTTTTGTTTTAGACGGGAGGGCAGGGGGCTCTTGATGGGGGATTCGAAAGCCCAATGTTTGGAGTAGGGGGCGCCTGCGGCGATCCATCGACGCAGCAGTTCGGTGTGCTGGCTTTTGACCGGATGCTTTTCGCCGGTGGGAGGCATGACGTCGTCCGTGTCGGTGGTGAGAATGCGTTGAAGGAGGGCGCTCTTCTCGGGATGGCCCGGGACGATGGCGGGTCCATCCGATTTGCCGCCGTGGAGGGCATCGTCGCGAAGATCGAGGCGCAGTCCGCCCTTGCGGGCTTTTTCGTCGGGTCCGTGGCACGCGAAGCAATGGTCGGCGAGGATGGGTCGAATTTCGCGCGAGTAATCAGGCGCGAGAGTCGACGCGAACGCGGAGGACCGGTCCATCAGCAGGACGGCCAGGATCATACAGAAGGCGCGCATAGATGGTGCCCGAAATTTAGGGTGCTGAGGTCCTGTCTGTCGAGGCTCGATGGGAGGCTCCGGCAGTTTGGATGTGGCCGCTTGGGGAGATCGTCGAGCGAAAGTGAGCAACTTGAACGGGAGGGCGAGGTCATGTAGGTTGCGGCATGCGACCGACATCACGAGACGTTTCATTTCAGACACGGAGTGGCGATTTTCTTTTCCACCGATTTGAATTCCGGGTCCCTGGTAACGCGATCGGCCTCCTTTTCCTTCGCCAGGGCGGCTGCGAAAGCGTCGGTCAGAATGATTTTGAAGCGGGCTCTCACATCGGCGGCGGTGTTGGCCAGCGCGCGGTTCGTTGTGGAAGCAGGGGACGAGCGCGAAGCTGTCGAGCATTTTAGCGGTCCTTTCGATCCGCCTGTTCCCGCTCTGCTTCTTGTGCTCCGACCACGCTTTGGTCAATGGGTTCTCGCACGGCCTGCGTTCGAGCGGTGCATCCCGATGTTGCCGGTGATGCAGGTAGGGCGCGTCCGTCCCGGCGCGCCGCCGGAGCATGATGTTTTGCATCCAGTGGGCGGCGGGCTGGGACAGGCCCGCCCTACCAACAACATCGGGATACACGGGCGTTCGAGAACCCCAAAGTATCCATCTTGATATCAGCGCTCATCGCTTCGAGTCTCACTTCTCGTCCAAAGCCAGTAAATACTTGATATATAATAGATTAAAGTGTTTGTCAGACTCTCCCGATCCGGACTGACTGCATCCTCTTTTGGGCGACCACTCCAGGGCTTTACCTCCGGCGCGCCTGCCCTCGCGGGCTCTGTCGTTGATTCCCGGGGCGGATGCTCGCGGAATGCGGCCCTGGCTCAATGGCAGCTTTCCCGGTGTGGGACGTTCCGGTACCGCGGGGAGGTTTGCCCGGCGTGCGTTGAGGTTGATCGTAATAATGGACTTAATTTGTAATGTCCAAGCTCGGCTGGGACGCTATCATCCCACTCAATTCGATGAGCACGCTCGCTTTGATTGAATCGGTGGGAGGTTGGTGGAACGCACTTACACTCGCCAAGCAGCTCTTTTTTGGCATCGGGTTGCTCGCCTCTCTGGTTGCGCTGGTGATTGCCGTGTTGTCCATGATTGGCATGGAGCACCACGATGGCCTTGATGTCGCCCGGGGAGTGGACCATGGCGGAGGAGGCGTGTTCTCCATCAAACCGCTGACCGGCTTTTTTCTCGGCTTCGGCTGGGCGGGTGGATTGGCCCTGGACGGTGGTCTGACCCTCGCGGCGGCCATCGGGGTCGCGGTTCTTTCGGGTCCCTGATTTTAGCGATGGTCGTGGCCATGTTTCGCGCCATCTATAGTCTCAAAAGCGATGGCACCTCGCGGATTGATGACGCGGTGGGCGTGGTGGGCACCGTGTATGTCACGATTCCGCCTGCCCGTGCGTCCGGGGGCCAGGTGATGGTTCCATTCAGCGGGCGTTTGCAAACGCTCGCTGCGATCTCCGCAGCCGGCAAGCCCATCCCGAGCGGTGAGAAAGTCAAGGTTCTCAGCGTGGTGGACACGCATACCGTACAAGTGGAGGCACTCTAAACCGACTCTGTTTCGTTCCCACCCCATCCTGATCATGATCCAAGTCATCGCCATTTCCATCGTCGTCGTTTTCCTGGTGCTCATCGCGATCATCCTGATTTCGCGTTACCGGATGTGCCCTCCTGATCGAATCCTGGTCGTGTTTGGCAAGCTGGCGGACGGGGTTTCCTCAAAATGCTATCATGGCGGATCGACTTTTGTGATGCCATTTTCCAGAGCTACAGCTACCTCGACCTGACGCCCATCAACATCGAGATTGAGCTTCGGGGGGCGCTTTCCAGCCAGAACATTCGCATCGATGCGCCGGCCTCCTTTACCATCGGCATCTCGACCGAACCCGAGGTGATGCAGAATGCCGCCACGCGTCTCTGGGGCCGCACCATGGATGAGATTCAGCAACTGGCTTCCGAGATCATCATGGGACAAATGCGCGTCGTGTTTGCCTCCATGAGCATTGAGGAGATCAACAGCGATCGTGAAAAGCTGATTTCGCTCATTACCAAAGGCGTTGAGGTTGAGCTCCATAAAGTGGGTTTGCGGATGATCAACGGCAACATCCGCGACATCAAAGATCACTCCGGTTACATCGACGCGCTGGGGAAGGAGGCTGCGGCGAAAGCGATCAACGATGCTCAAATCAAGGTGGCGCAGGAAAATCAGCGGGGGGCGATTGGGCGCGCTGAGGCTGAGCGTGAACAGGCCATTCGCGTGGCCAACGCCCAAGCCGAGGCGAGAAAGGGAGAAAACACCGCGCAGGTGGTCATTGCCAAATCCAATGCGGACCTGGCGACTGAGCAAGCCGAAGCCAAGCGCCGCACGGAGGCTGCGCAGATGGTGGCCGAAGCTCGCGCGCTCCAGGAATCCTACAAAGCCCAGCAGGAAGCCGAACTGGCCCGGGCCGCGCGCGAGCAGGCGCAGCAACAGGCCGATCAGATCGTAAAGGCCGAAATCGAAAAGGAGCGACTTCGCATTGATTCCGAGGCCAAGGCCGCACAAGCCAGAATTCTCCAGGAAGGCCAGGCGGCAGCCTACATTGTGCAGAAGGATGCGGAGGCCCAGGGCATCAGGCGTGTGGCCGAAGGTGAAGCGCAAGGAATCAAGGCCAAGCTCGGCGCGGAGGCGAGCGGAATTCAGGCCAAGCTGTCCGCCGAGGCGGAAGGCACACGGGCTTTGCTTGATGCCAAAGCGCAGGGGTTCGAGAAACTTCTGAAAGTTGCCGAAGACGCTTCCGGCGCCACGCAGCTCCTCATCGCCGAGAATATTGTGCGCATCGCGGAGATCCAAGCGGGGGCGATCAAGGGGCTGGCCTTCGAGAAAATCGTGGTGATGAACGGCGGGGTTTCCGGCTCCGGGCCCGGCCAGTTCGTGCAGGATTTGTACAAGGGAGTCTTGCCCGTGAACGAGATTGCGAAAAGCGTCGGACTCAACCTGCCCTCGTTCCTCGGGCAGTCGTCCGAAGGAGAGGCCCCGGCGCAAACTCCGAAGCGAGAAGCGCCCAAACCGGGGAGCGAGCGCAACCCTCCCAGCGCCTGAGTCATCAAGAGGCCGGTGGATTGACAGCAGTGCATCCATAGGTTGTCGGTGAAGCGCGTGGCAGCGCTTGGGGCGCGGCGTTCACGCCGCTTCAAGGCGTGGCTTCTAAAGGGCATAGCCGGTTCAACGGGCAAGCGTGCTGCCCGGGCGATGGCATCCACCCACGGTGGGCCATGGAGTGGGAGGAGATCGCCGCGGCAGGTTGGCGCGAGCGGAAGCGCCGTGAACGGGGCGTCCCGACATCGAGCGGATGCGCCGGACTTACAGCCGTGTATCCCGATGTTGTTGGTAGGGCGGGCCTGTCCCAGCCCGCCGCCCACGGGATGCAAAACATCATGCTCCGGCGGCGCGCCGGGACGGACGCGCCCTACCTGCATCACCGACAACCTCTGGATGCGCCGGACTTTCAGCTCCACCCCGGTTTGGTGTTGTCATTCGGCGGCAGCCGCTCTAAGATGAGAGTAGAAACCCCGATTCACGCGAATGGTTCCAACCGCCCCGCTTTGACCTTGAATTATGCGTATCTCCCCAGTCTCACGCCGTCTTTTCCTTGGCAGGGCCGCTTTGGCCGTCTCGGCCCCTTTGATTCTCCCTTCGCGTGTGTGGTCCGCGGCCGTTTCGCCCAATGACCGCATTCAACTCGGCTTCATCGGAATGGGCACCCAGAATCGCGGGTTGATGTCCGGCTTCCTGCGGACACCGCAGACGCAGACGGTGGCGGTTTGCGATGTTGATCGCACGCGGCGGCTGGCGGCGCAGACGGTGGCCAAGGATCATTTTGCCAAACAGGGGGGAGGAGGTGGCTGTGAGGCGTATGAGGATTTTCGGGAGTTGCTGGCCCGCCGGGATGTGGATGCCGTGGTGATCGCAACCCCCGATCATTGGCACGCGCTGATCAGCATCGCAGCGGCGAGGGCGGGCAAGGATATTTACTGTGAAAAGCCCCTCTGCCAGTCGATTCACGAGGCTCGCGCCATGGTGAAGGCTGTCCGCAAGCACAAGCGCATTTTCCAGACAGGCTCCATGCAGCGGTCGAGCAAGGAATTTCGCGTGGCCTGCGAGCTCGTTCGGAACGGCGTGATCGGGAGAATCTCCACGGTTGAAGCCTCGGTGGGCGGTCCGGGCATGCCGTGCGATTTGCCGGGCGAAACTCCGGAGCCGGGTTTGAATTGGGACCTGTGGCTGGGTCCTGCCCCTTCGCGGCCTTATCATTCCGAGCTGAGTCCCCGCGGCGTGCACAAACACTTCCCAAACTGGCGGCGTTATCGTGAGTACGGCGGGGGCGGGGTGACGGATTGGGGCGCGCATCATTTCGACATTGCCCAGTGGGGCTTGGGGATGGACCAGAGCGGTCCGGTGGAAATCACCCCAGCGTCCGATCCCAAGGCATCCTTTGGCGTGCGCGCCCGTTATGCCAGCGGAGTGGAGTTGGTGCATTCGAACGGCAACGGCGTGGTTTTCCATGGGAGCGAAGGCAAGATCTCGGTGGACCGCGGCAGGTTTTCCTTGTGGCTGGGCTCTCAACTGAAGTCGGAGTCGGCCTCCGAATGCGAAGGCATTGCCCGGGAACTGTTGAAGTCGAATGCGGAACGGCTTTATGCGAGCACGGATCACAAGGCGGATTGGTTGAACAGCATCCGCACCCGGAAGCCGCCTATTTGCGATGTGGAGGTGGGTGCTCGGACGGTGACGGTCTGTCATTTGATCAACCTCGCTTATTACCACGGCCAGCGCATGGTATGGGATCCCAAGCGGGAGCGGTTTGCCGGGGGCGCCGGAAACGCCGCCTGGCTGGATGTGCCCTACCGGGGGAACTGGAAACTGGGTTAGGCCAGGATTTCCTTCAACACGCGCCCGGAGACGTCGGTCAGGCGGAAGTCGCGGCCGCCAAAGCGGTAGGTCAGCCGCTCATGGTCCAGACCCATCAAGTGCAGAATCGTCGCATGGTAGTCGTGGACGTGACAGGGACGGTCGACGATGTTGGCGCCGAATTCGTCCGTGGCGCCATAGGTCATGCCTCCCCGCACCCCCGCGCCCGCGAGCAGTGACGTGAATGCCTTGGCGTAGTGGTTGCGGCCTTTGCCATTGCCTCCATCGCTCCAGGGCGTGCGCCCGAACTCGGTGCAGATGGCCACGAGGGTTCGTTCCAACAAACCGCGCGCCTTCAAATCGAGCAGAAGGGCGGTGATGGCTTGATCGACCCGCTTCGCTTTCGGGCGGTGCGTTTCCATGTCCCCGTGGGAATCCCAGTTGTCGTGCGAACCCGTGTCGATGATTTCCACGACGCGCACCCCGCGCTCGATGAGGCGCCGGGTCATGAGGCATTGCCAGGCAAACGAACGGTTGTCCCCGGGCGAGACTCCATAGAGTTCGAGATCGCGAGGGGATTCGCGGCTGAGATCGAAGACCTCCGGAGCTTCCTTCATCATGCCCCGGGCGATATCGAAACTCAGGCTGCGGGCAGCCAGACGGGCATCCTCAGCCCGGGTTTGGGCGTGGGTTCGATTGAGTTCATCGAGCATCTGTTGCTCGAGTTCGCGCAGTGCGACGGGCTTGGGAGGCGGATCGAGATCGGGAATGGGCTTCGCGCCCGGCGCCAGCCGGACGCCCTGGTGCGCCGCGGGAAGGAAGGCGGCGTCCCAGACCTGAGCCCCGGCGTAGGGCAGGTGTTCCGCAAAGACGAGATAGGCGGGCAAATTGCGATTGAAAGTGCCCAATCCCATGCTCAACCACGCTCCCAGACTCGGCATGGGCACTGTAGCCGAGCCGGTGTGCATCGCCAGCGTGGCTTGGAAGTGCTCGACGATATCCGTGTGCAACGACCGGATCACACACAGGTCATCCGCGACGCTTCGAAGCCGGGAGAAGAGCTCGCTGATGGGCAGGCCGGACTGGCCGCTGGATTTGAACTCGAATTTGCTGCCCAGGAGGGGAAGCGGACGCGCTTCGTCGGGGCGCAGTCCAAATGCCGGAATCGGCTTCCCATGCATCGCGTTCAATCGAGGTTTGGGATCGAACGTGTCGAGGTGGGAGAACCCTCCGGTCAAGAACAAGACAATCATCTGATCGGCTTGAGCGGGGAAATGGGACGGAGAAGGCGCCATCGGATGTCCCCGATGCAGCGCCGCCGCTTGGGCAAAGCGGACGGGTGACATGGCGCCCAGCAGTCCAGCCTGGGCACAAGCTCCTAAGAACCGTCGTCGGGAGAGGTCAATCCACATATAAGAACTCGTTTGCGTTGAGCATCGCCTTGGCGAGACTGGTCCAAACCTCGAGCTCGGCGGTCGCTCCGTGGGGTTCAGCGCCGGTGGCAGGTGCGGCGCGGCGTCCTTCGCGCAACCAGTGTTCCAGCCTTTGCCGTTCGGCGGAGTCGGGGGGTCTGGACCACGCCAGGGACTGGAGTCGCGCCAACCTTTCGGCATCGGAGTCGCGTTCGCGGCGGACCCGAAGCGCGAGGGCGCGAGCGCAGTGTTCGAGGAAATCGTGATTGAGCGCGAAGAGCGCTTGTTGGGGAACCGTGGAGACTTGCCGCGATTCAGTGGAGCTGTTTGGGTCGGGCCCATCGAACAACCCAAGGAAAGGATGTTTTTGCAGGCGCTGGGTCATGAGATAGACGGAACGGTGGGAATGATCGTAGCGTTCCTTGAAGGGCGTGTGCTGAGTCCAGGTCCACTTCTCAGGGGTGGGGAAGGGGTGCGCACCGGGCATCGATCGGGACCACAATCCTGAGACATGCAAGAGCGCGTCGCGCAAGGGCTCCGCTTCCAGGCGCCGCCTTGGGAATCTCCACAACCATCGGTTGCCGGGATCGATGGCCAGGGAACCCGGGTGAGCTTCGCTGGAGCGTTGATAGGCAGCCGAGAGGAGGATCCAGCGATGGAGGGACTTGATGGACCATCCGCTCTCCATGAATCGCTCGGCCAACCGATCGAGGAGCTCTGGATGGCTTGGGGGTGAGGAGCTGGCTCCGAGGTTGTTGGGCGTGTTGACGAGGCCCTGGCCGAAATGATAATGCCAAATGCGGTTCACCAGGACACGGGCCGTGAGGGGATGCTGTGGGTGGGTCAGCCACCGGGCGAGTTCGAGGCGTCCACTGGAACCGGCCGGGACGCTCCATGGGGATTCAAGGGCGAAGGCTTGGGGCACGCAACGCGGAACGGTTCCATCCGACTGGGCAGGATCGCCTCGCTTCTGCAGGGCGGCGTCCTTGGGGGTGCCTTCTCGAACTGCGTAAGCGGACTTGAGATCGGGAGGGATTCCTGGTTTTTCCAGATTGCGAAGGGATTTCTTGAGCTCCGCCAGATTCTTTTTCGTGGTTTCGTCCAAAAGTTTGGCCGGCAGGTTGGTGGATTCGAGTGCGCGGACCTGTTGCCTGAGAGATTCGAGTTGAGTGAGCCAGCGGTCGGTTTTGGATTTCGTGGCCGCGTCGGATTCCAGAGAGACGAATTTCTGGCGGTTGAACTGCTTCGACTGAACCTCTTCGGATCCCGCCCAGGGGAATTCGGTGCTGTCGAAGATGCCGTAGAGCCCGTAGTAATCCCGCATGCTGAGCGGATCGGATTTATGGTCGTGGCATCGCGCGCATTTCAGATTCAATCCGAGGAAAGTTTGACCGATCGTTTCCAGCGTGTTTTCCAAGGTGAGGTGCCACAGTTCGTAAGGCCCGGTGCCATAGCGACGGGAAAGCGCCAAGAAGCCGGTGGCGACAATGGCGGATTCACGCTCGGTCCCGGTTGCGGCGGTTCGGGCGAGGACATCCCCCGCCAGTTGTTCTTCGACAAAACGAGGGTAAGGCTTGTCCTGGTTGAAGGACTCGATGATGTAGTCGCGGTAGCGGTAGATTTCGGGAATGGGATAGTCCGCATTGTCGCCGGCGGTGTCGGCGTATCGAACGACATCCATCCAATGGCGGCCCCAGCGTTCGCCGTAGTGCGGCGAGGCGAGCAAGCGATCCACCACGCGTTCGAAGGCGTGGGGAGATGGGTCGCTTGCAAACCGGGCCACTTCTTCCGGCGTGGGGGGAAGTCCGAGCAGATCGAAAGTCACCCGGCGGAGCAGGGTGCTGCGAGAGGCGGGCGGGGAGGCAGCAAGGCCATTTTCTTGAATCTTGGCATTCAGGAACGCGTCGATGAATTGCTGTTCGGGAAGGCTGTTTGAGCGGGGTGGAGGGGTGGGGCTTCGCAAGGGACGATAGGACCATGGAAGTGCGGACGGTGGGGGCTTCCCTGGAGCTTCTGCCTGAACCGGGAGGTAAACCAGGAACACCATCGCGATCAGAAACGCTCGCGAGAGTCCCCGAAACGAACCGGTTCCTTGAAGGAACGGGAAAGGCCGTCGCGGGAAAGGGATGGCGAGGTTCACTATGAAAATGTAGGAGGGAGCTCGAACGAGCGCAATTCCAAGCTTTGCCTTTTCCTGCCGCGAGGGATTAGATTGCAGCCTCCTGGCATCCGCGTCCGTAGGGTGCCGCGCGATGGAAACGCTCATCGAAGACTTTCTTCTTCACTGCGGTCACGAACGCGGGCAGTCGCCGCGCACGGTGAAGACGTACGCCGCTATTTTAGGGCGCTTTGCCCTGTGGGCTCAGCCTCGAGGCGTGACCGAATGGAAACAAGTTGAGTTGTCCCTCCTGCGCGATTTCATCGGCTTCGAACGGGAGCGGCCCGCGAAGTCCGAGGGGCGGGGGCGCCGACGCCGCGGACCTTTGAGCACGGAATCCGTTTATCTTTCGATCTCCGCTTTGCGCGCCTTTTACAAGTATGCCGAGCGCGAGGGGTTTGTGAGCGGAAATCCCGCACAGCATTTGAGCCTGCCCCGCCGATGGAAAAGGCTGCCGAAGGGGCTTAGTCACGAGGAAATCAAGCGCCTGCTGGCCCCGCCGGTGGAGCCGGATGCGCATCGGCTGTGCGATCACGCGCTGTTGGAACTCGCTTACGCGTCCGGCCTGAGACTTTCCGAACTCTGTGGCATCCGCATGGAACAACTGCATCTTGACGCCGGATTCGTTTCGGTGATCGGGAAGGGGAACAAGGAACGCGTGGTCCCGGCGGGGCGTGCGGCCATCGGCGCGATCCATCGATACTTGAACGAGGGCAGGCCGAAGTTAGTGCATCCCCGCACTCCGGCGCAGGTGTTTTTGTCCCATCGTGGAGGCAAGATGTCGCCGGTGACGATGTGGCGGCGGGTCAGGAATGCCGTGCGTCGCGCGGGAATCGAGCGGACGGTGACGCCGCACATGTTGCGTCATAGTTTCGCGACCCATCTTTTGGAGCATGGCGCCGATCTGAGGGTCATCCAGGAGCTTCTGGGTCACGCGAGCATCGCCACCACGGAAGTTTACACTCACGTCACGGACCAACGGCTCAAGGACGTGCATCGGAAATATCATCCTCGCCCCTGACGGGCGAGGATCTTTCGGTCTATCTACCTGAAACCCGGCTGGTGGCCCGCTCCTGGAGCCAGACGACGTCTTTGTTGTTGGGAGTGGAGACGCCGAGCGCGAGCATTTGTCCGCGGCGAAGCTTCGGGATCGTGCGGGCATCGAGCCACTTGTGGATTTCGGCATGTCCGTCCGCGAAGGAGAATCCCGCGGCGCCATTGTGGTAGCTGGCCGGGAAATCGACGATTTGGGTTTGGGCGGCGTTGGGGAAGCCGCTCATTTGGGTCACCCAGAAACCGTCGTTGATGCTGTCTTCGCGCTCGTCCAGGAGCACCCATGTTTTGGAAGGACCCGGTTCGTTCATGTCGGAGAGTTTCCGGAAGACTTTCCAGACTCCTGCGGGCCAGCCATCCTGGCTGGGTCCCGGAAGCCAGGGCAGTTCGCCATTGCCGCCGACGAAGTTATTCATGGCCAGGCTACGGACGCGCGGGACAGTCTGGCCTTGGAAGGGTCCCGACGAGGGCTTGACGCGGGCAAGGTCGGCTGGGCAGCGCCAGATACCGGCGGCGTTGCCGCAGTAAGGCCAGAGGGGGCTTTTGTGGAGATCGCGGGTGACGTCCCAATTGGAGGGATTGGAGCCGCTGAGATCGAGAGAGCTGGTCCCGACCCAGCCATGGCGGTTGCCATAGCCGTGGACGACCTGGTCGGATTGGTCTTCGGCATACATGCGCCAAGCGAGCATCAGCTGCCTGTTGTTATTCATGCACATGATGCCCTGGGCTTTGGTTTTGGATTTCGAGAGAGCGGGAAGGAGCATGCCTGCCAGGATGGCGATGATGGCAATCACGACGAGAAGTTCAATAAGGGTGAAGCCGGAGCATCGCTTGGAGGCGGTGGCATGCCGACGGTGAGGAGAATGTGGTCTCATAAGCAGAAGGCCATGTTTGAGCTCCATTGGAGCCGCAGTCGTTTCAGGGTCAGGCTGGCTGAGAATCGCGAGGGTCACAAGCCCTTTGTCATGAAAAGGGGAGGGGGAATGCGGGTCGTTAACATTTTGCCCGGGAGCGCGCCGGGGTCGTCCTTCGACCCGCCGCGGCACATTGAAAAATCTGGAGGGTTCCGACCTGTCCGCGCGCTGCGGCTGGTCTCCAACACAGCCGCGCTCCCTCAAGGGGAATTGCTGGAGGAATGCGTCGCGTGCTTGACATGTTGTTCATTCCCACCAACATCGGAGCGATGGCTTCCCTGTTTACGATTCAGGCCGATTTTCGCTACGAAATCGTGCGCAAGATTTTCGAAGGGGGCATGGGCATCGTTTACGAAGCCGAGCAGCATGGAACGCGGGACTTCGTGAAACGCGTGGCGATCAAAGTGGTGCGGCAAAGCTATGCGTCCCAGATGATGTTCATCGAGAATTTCATCGGTGAAGCCAAGTTGGTGGCGGATCTTATTCACACCAACATTGTCCAGACCTATCACCTGGGCGAATCCCGGGGGATCTACTTCATCGCCATGGAACTCATTCGCGGGGTGAATCTGGAACAATTCACCCAGCGGTTGACGGAGAAGCAGGAGCGATTACCCGTCGAACTGGCGGTGTTCATCGTGAGCCGGGTGGCAAGGGGACTGGCCTACGCGCATATCAAGACGGACAAGAACGGCAACCCGTTGGGGATTGTGCATCGCGATGTGAGTTTCAAAAACATCATGATTGCCTTCGAAGGGGACGTGAAACTGACGGATTTCGGCATTGCCAAGGCCCGGGGATTTTTGCAGGACCAGGAAGGCGAAGTGGTTGCAGGGAAGGCCGATTACATGAGCCCCGAGCAGGCCGATTTTCAAATTACCGACCGGCGGTCGGATTTGTTCTCCGCCGGTGTGGTGCTCGCGCATCTCCTGCTGGGGTACAATATTTTCAAGGCGCCTTCCCCGGAGGAGTCGCGGCAGCGCATTCTGCGGCAGCCGATCCCGGACTTCCGGGCCTTGGATTCGCGAATCGACGACCGGTTGAACGAAATCCTCCAAAAGGCGCTGGTTCGGAATTTGGACCAGCGCTATGCGGTGGCGGATGAAATGCTCTATGAGCTTGAGCATTACATTTATCACAAGGGTTATGGGCCGACCAACGAAACACTCGGGCGCTTCATTCGCCGGCTTTATGGCCATGCCGATCCTCCGGCATTGGCTCCGGCTCCACGCGGAACCGAGGCGATGGAGCATACGGTGCGAGTGACCCAAAAGCTCTCCTGAGCGAACTCCCGATTCTCATGCCGCGTCCTTCCCGCAAGGAATCCTCCAGCAGCGTACGCCTGGGCCTTTTGCAACACGCCTGTACGGCGGATCCCGGGGAGAACCTGCGCCGAACCTTTCAACTGGCGGCGGATGCCGTCAAAGCGGGTGCGAAGATTCTTTGCACGCAGGAGCTGTTCCGTTCTCTCTATTTTTGCCAGAGTGAAGATCACCGGAATTTCGCCCTGGCGGAATCGATTCCGGGTCCGACAACGGAGCGATTTCAAAAATTCGCCCGCAGGCATCGTGTGGTGGTGATTGCCTCGCTCTTTGAAAAGCGTGCCTCGGGGCTCTACCATAATACGGCCGTGGTGATTGACGCCGACGGGTCGTTGCTTGGCCTGTATCGGAAGATGCATATTCCGGATGATCCTTTGTTCTACGAAAAGTTTTATTTTACGCCAGGCGATCTTGGCTTTCGCGCCTGGAAAACGGCGATGGGACGCCTTGGAGTTCTGGTGTGCTGGGACCAGTGGTATCCGGAGGCGGCACGGCTGACCGCCTTGTCCGGCGCGGAGATTCTTTTTTATCCCACCGCCATCGGCTGGCATCCCTCGGAAAAGCGGGAGTATGGCGTGAATCAGCATGGAGCCTGGGAAACGATTCAACGAGGTCACGCGGTAGCCAACGGATGCTACGTGGCGGCCGTCAATCGCTTCGGGTTGGAAACTCCGGTGGGGGGTGACGGCCTGGAGTTTTGGGGGCAAAGCTTTGTCGCGGGGACATCCGGTCAGATTCTGGCGAAGGCTGCGGTGGGTCAGACGGAGGCCTTGGTGGTGCCGGTGGACCTGTCCAAAGTCGATGTGACACGGACGCACTGGCCTTTCCTGAGAGACCGCCGGGTTGACGCCTACGGCGGTTTGACCCAGCGGTATCTTGATGCGGCGGCTCATCTCTAAAGAAGCATGGACCAGGACAAACCATTGGTGTGGGTGACGGGCGCGCGGGGACTGATTGGGAATTATTTGGTGCAGACCGCGGGCGAAAAGGCTCCGGGCTGGAGGGTCCGGGGATTGGCTCGCGCCGATGCCGATCTGACTGACTTCGGCGCCGTCGAGAGGCTTTTTCGGCAAGAAGCGCCCCGGTTCATCCTTCATTGCGCGGCGCTGAGCCGGGGTGTGGAATGCCAGGAGAATCCAGCCCGGGCGCGCTTGCAAAACGTCGAAGTCACGCGGCATCTCAGCCGGCTCGCGAGCGATATTCCCTTCATCTTCATGTCCACCGACCTTGTGTTTGATGGCAGGCAGGGAGGTTACTCGGAGCATGCGCGGACGAATCCCCTGAGTGTCTATGGCGAGACCAAAGCGGAAGCCGAGGCGGTGGTGCTGTCCAACGCGAAGCACTGTGTCGTGCGCACCTCGATCAATGGCGGCACTTCGCCCGCGGCCAATCGCGGATTCAATGAGGACATGCGCCGCGCCTGGATGGCTGGCCGGTCGCTGACCCTTTTCACCGATGAGTTTCGCAATCCCATTCCGGCGGTGGTCACGGCCCGGGCGCTTTGGGAGTTGGTGGAACGGTTCGTGCCGGGGATTTACCATCTGGCCGGAACCGAGAAGGTTTCCCGATGGCGGCTCGGAGAATTGATCGCGGCGCGCTGGCCTCAACTTCAGCCGAAAATCCAGCCGGGCCTTTTGGCCGAATACCAGGGTCCGCCGCGGCCGGCGGACACCTCGATGCATTGTTCCAAGCTTCAACGGCTCCTCTCTTTTCCTTTGCCGGGTATTTCGGAGTGGCTGGCGCAGCATCCGAACGAAGTCTTTTAGCTTCCGTTCAGGCAGGATGTATCGCGGACGACTGGCGCCTTCTCCGACCGGATGGATGCATCTTGGGCACGCGCGAACGTTCTGGATCGCCCAGGAACGAGCGGTTCAAGCTGGAGGCCGGTTGATCCTGCGGGATGAGGATCTGGACCCCGTCCGCAGCCGTCCTGAGTTTTCCGCGGGGATGATCGAGGATCTGCGCTGGTTTGGGTTGCGCTGGGACGAAGGACCCGATGTGGGTGGAGCTTGCGGATCTTATCATCAAAGTGAGCGGGCAGCCTTTTACCGGGCCGCGTTGGAGGTCCTCGGCGAGGGCGGTCATCTTTACCCCTGTCTTTGCTCGCGTCAGGACGTTTTGCGGGCGCTGAGCGCTCCTCACGCGGGTGACCAGGAACCGATTTATCCCGGGACGTGCCGGAATCGGACCCTGGAATCATCCGGCCTGGGGCGAGGAACACCGATGGCCTGGCGATTTCGCGTGCCCGAAGGACTTGCCCTGGAGTTCGAGGATGGAATTCAAGGACGACAACGCTGGGTGTGCGGGAAGGACTTCGGAGATTTCGTCGTGTGGCGTCCCGATGACGTGCCAAGCTATCAGTTGGCGGTCGTGGTGGACGACGCGGAGATGGCCGTGACCGAGGTGGTGCGGGGGTGTGATTTGCTCGAGTCCACCGCCCGTCAGATTCTGCTTTATCGAGCCCTGGGGCACGCGGTGCCTCGCTTCGCGCATGTTCCGCTCATGACGGATGAGAAGGGATTGCGGCTGGCCAAACGACACGCGGCCTTGAGTCTGCGGACGTTGCGTGCGAGGGGTTGGACGCCGGAAAGGATCCGGCAGCACTGGGATCGACCCGGCGGGATTGCGGCGATGATGAAGGGGGATGCGGGAAGGGATATTTCGTAGCGGGAGGGGAGTTACCAGCCGCCTTTGGGATTGGCCAGGCTGTACCAGGCATCATTTGGCCCATCATAATTCGGGGCATTGGGCCAGATCCCGGTGCCGGCCAGGCTTTTCGAGAACCACTTCTTCATGTTCATGGTGTAGGCCCGTCCGGAAAGATCGCCGAACGTGGCGATGCCGTTCACGTCCTGCAGTTGATCACGGGCCTTGCGGGCATTGGCATGGCGTTGGGAAATGCCTTCATGGGGTGAGCTGCCCACATCGTTGAAAAGGAAGTCCGACATTTCCGCGGGTCCCTCCCAGACGAGCATCCCGGTGGGCCTCATCGAGCCAAGCGTGAAGAGGGAGAACGCGGTTTCCTTGGTCGCAGTTTTGTAGTCAATGGAAGCGCCGTTCCAGAGGTAACTGGTGATCTTGATATTCCGGCGCCGGTAGTCGGCGGCGCCCTTGCCCGTGCCACGTTCGGCGAAATCGCGCGGGCACGTCAGCACACGCTCGTTGCCGATGTAATTCCCAAGCTGGCTTTTCCTGAAATTCGCGACTTGGTTGGTCCAAATCGCCTCGTCGTTGCGACCGCTTCCGCTGACGATTCCCTTGGCCGTGCACCAGGAGTCTCGCACATCGCAATCCCCCCAGCTTGCGTAGGGAATATAGTCGCTGTTGTCGCCCGCGAACACGTGAGAGGCGATCACGATTTGCCGGATATTGTTGAGGTCATTGGCGAGCAGGGCGCGGTCCTTCGCTTTCCCGAGCGCGGGCAGGAGCATGCCGGCCAGGATGGCGATAATGGCAATGACCACGAGAAGTTCGATGAGCGTAAAACCCTTTCGTTGAACCCTCCGATGTTCAGCTCCTCCACGTAATTGGAATGTGTTCGTAGGCATGATCGGGTGATTGCGGTCGAACATAGACGCTAGGACAAACGAGGCAAGCCGGGAATGGGAAAGCCCACTTGTTTCTTGGTTCCTCAGCTCTGGTGAATCATGGTTGGGTCACGGTATGAATGCAAGACAGCTTCCTGGGTCCGGGCTGATGAGGAATGGGTTGCGGAAATCCGCCTGCCTTGGGTGGGCCATCCGGGTTGGAAGGTTGCCGTCGAGCTGCGAATCCCTCGACGGTTCCCGGGCACTTGCCTGCCTGATGGGCACGGTTTTACTCGCCTGCAGTGTTGCCTTCGGTGCGGAGAAGCACAACGGGACCGTCATCCCATTGCCACGAGCCCACGCGCACAACGATTATGAACATCCGCGACCTTTGCGGGATGCGTTGGATCAGGGGTTTTGCAGTGTGGAGGCGGACATTTTCCTGGTGGATGGCCAATTGATGGTGGCGCATGAGCGGGCGGAAATTCGGGAAGGGCGGACGTTACAGAGTTTGTATTTGGAGCCTTTGCGGCAGCGAGTCCAGGCCGGGCGGGGATGGGTTTATTCCGAGAAACGGTCGCTCTCGCTCCTCATCGACATCAAGACGGAGGCGGAGTCCACCTACGCCGCCTTGCGCGAAGTCTTGAAGCGCTATGACGACCTTCTCACTCGATTCGAGGGAACGGCCGTAAACACGCGGGCCGTGACGGCCATCATTTCCGGCAACCGCCCGATCCAAACCATGAGCCGGGAACCGGTCCGTTATGCCGCGGTGGATGGGCGGGTGGCCGATCTGGAGGGGGCCTGGCCGCCAAGCTTGATGCCATGGATCAGCCAGAGTTGGCCCAGTTTGTTCAAGTGGCGCGGGGAGGGCGCAATGGAGGAGGCCGAGGCGCGCAAACTTCGGGAACTTGTGGACCGGGTTCACGCCCAGGGTCGATTGCTCCGTTTCTGGGGGCTTCCAGACCAGCCCTCGGTGTGGAAGGTCTTATGGGAGGCCGGGGTGGACTGGATCAACACGGACAAGTTGAGCGAGTTGAGCGTTTTTATGGCCGCGAGGATGAAGGGGCTGTGAACGGCGCGGTCCGGGAGGCGGAGCGCGGCGTTTACGCCGCATCAGGGTGTGACTGCAAGCGGCCATGGCGCGTTCGAGGCGGTTGGATTGGCGCGCGAACGAACGATTGCAACTTTGGCAGGCGGCGCGGTTCGTCCTCTGCGCATTCTGCGACCTTTGCGCGAGGCAGAAGAAATTCCTCACGCAAAGGACGCGAAGGAGGCAGAGGGCACAGAAGAGCCCGGCTAGTCCGCGTCGGTCCCGCTCGATTCGAGGATAGTCATCATCGAGTTGTCGCAGCGCGGGTTGGGCGGGGCAAGAGTTCTTCGGGAAGGCATGCGGGTTGTCAGGGCAACCCATCCAAGATCCGGGCTTTGGCCTCGGCGAGCTGGTCTCCCTCGTAAAACCTGAGCCGTCCACGCACGGAGACTCGCTGTCCGGGGAGGGCCTCAGGAAGGACCGGGTCGGAATGAATGCAGGGGCAGGGAGGATTGCCCCAAGCGCGTCCGCAACGTTCGAAGGCCAGCAATGCATAGCGGTTGGCTTGGGCGGATTTCACGACGGCCAGGGGGGCGGCGAACTCTTTGCGCTCCGCCGTTTGCTCCTCGAATCCCGGAGCGCCCTTGAGCATGAGGCAGATTTGGGTCCGCAGCGCCGTCAACCTCGCGGGCGTGCCATTTTCCAACCAGAGGGTGAAATCGGCTCCGTCCCGAGTGGGGATCGCTTGAGCCCCGAACGTAATGCCATTAGGCAGTTTCCACTCCGATCGCAGCTCGCCTCCCTCGAGCACCTGCCAATCCACGTTGGGGATCACCCGGTGCTGATGGTCCCAAATCGTGGGGATGTGGGTATGAGCCAGGTAGGTCAATCCGAGGTTGCTGAAAATGGCTTCGGGCAAGTCCAGCACCATGTAGCCGCTGTTCTCCCAGGGAGGAAACAAGGAGAGTTTCGTGCCGCGTTGGGGATCGATCGCGCCATCGAGGAAGCCCGTGCGTGGGTGGCGTCCGCCGGGATAAGGAAGGACTTGAACCAGGCCGGTTGTGACGCGGGAGCCGGTTCCGGCTGGGATTTCCAAACGGGCGGCGCTGGCTTTCGTTTTCTCAACGGACCAGCCCAACACCTGTGCGGCCTCCTCCCAGCGATAGCGATGGTGAACGATCATGTTGCGAAGCCAGAAGGGCGCTTGAGCCCGGGAAGATTCGATTTCGAAAGGCAACGGCAAGGAATCGGCTGACCCTTCCGGATAACGGAGGCTGAGGGTGGGATCTTTGGGCAAGCGGTCCCGGTCGATGTATCGATCAAGGTCGCGCAAGGCGATGACGCGGAAGCCGTGCTGTTTCAGAAACTGGAGGTAATCCCGGAACTGGTCCGGCGCGGTGCTGAGGTCTGGGCGCTGAGCCTCGGGCACGCCATGGAATTGCAGCACCACGGCTTTCCCAGGGATGGCGAGGTCCAACACCCTCTTGAGGTATTCGAGGTTCCAAAATGGGGCGGCTTCGGCGGTCGCGGGAATGAGCAGCGGATGATGCTGCAGGGGATTGAATGCGGGCCCGATCCCAGGGGAGTTGGGGCGCGATTCGGGCATTTTTCCGCGCCGCCCCAGTCGATAACCGAGTTCGTTCAATCGCTCGACGGCTTCCGGTCCAAAAGCATTGGCGCTATAGGCGAAGCTGGTGGGTCTTGGAACTTTGGCCTGTGTGAGGAGGAGTTGGCGATCCACCAGAGAGGTTTGTCCGGCCAGTCTCGAGGCGCCGCGCGGAGTGGAGAAATCCTCGTGGGACCAACTCTGGTTGCCGATTTCGAATCCCATCTGGTGTAATTCCGCCACTTCTTCCCATGTCATGGTGTGGTTGGTGGCGTCCATCCAGCGCCGCGTGACGAAGAAGGTGGCTCCGAATCCGAGTTCCTTGAGCAGGGGTGCGACGAAAGTTCGGTGCGATTTCGAGGCGCCGTCGAACGTCAAAACGACGGTCTTGGCGGGGATCAACTCCGCCGCGTTACCGAGGCAGACCCCCAAGATCAACAGCGCGCATTCGATCCATCGCCTGGGCCGCGTTGCCTGGAGGGAAGGAGGCCGAGGGTGTGATGGCCTGGAGCTCACAGGCGAGGGGAGGAGAGCGTGGGGCTCGGTGCGGAAGGTTAAACCTTCGCCAGGGCTGGGTGGACCCAGGGCGCCCGGTAAGGACGGCGGAGGAGTTTGTTGGCCTCGCGGTCGCCGACGACTTCGCCTTTCACCGGATCCCATTTCAACGAACGGCCCAATTGAGCGGAAAGGTTGGCGAGCACGCAGGCGACACTGGAGATACAGCCTTGCTCGATATCGGCGACGGGCTTTCCACGGGTGCCGATATTTTCCAGAAGATCCTTCATATGGACTCGGATGGCGGAGGCGACGTGTCGTTCGAGATCCACTTCAGTGCGATCCTCGGGGTATTTTTCGTATTCGAAGAGCGGTTCGCCTTTGAGGGTGGCTTCTTTTTTTCCGTGGGGGATGAACTCGTAGCCGCCCACGCTCGCTTTCAGCACGCCCTTGTCGCCGTAGATGAAAGCAGCCCAGGGATATTTGGGATCGGGTGCTTCACCCCAGGAGCGGTGCGTCCAGGCCACGTGCATGTGACCGAAATCGAAGAGGGCCGATTGGGTGTCCGAGATATTCGCCCGGGCTGCTTTGTCTTGAAGAATGCCGCCGGTGGAGCTCACGGTCGTTGGCCAGCCCAGGTCGAGCATCCAACGCACCATGTCAAGCATGTGGACGCACATGTCTCCCACGATGCCGTTGCTGTATTCCATGAAGGCTCGCCACCCGCGAGGATGGACGATTTTGTTGTAGGGGCGCATGGGGGCGGGACCGGTCCACATTTCGTAGTCCAGGTGGGCGGGAGGCTGGGTGTCGGGGGCGGAGGAGAGCGTGTCCCGATTTCGCATGTGGTAATAGCAACAGACCTCGGCGTGGGCGACGCGTCCGAGCAGTCCTTCCTTGATGACGCGATTGCGGGCTTCGATGAGGTGGGGCGTGCTGCGGCGCTGGGTGCCGATTTGGACGACGCGTCGGTGTTTGTGCGCGGCTTTTAGCATCGTTAGGCACTCGGCCACGTCCACGCCGATGGGTTTTTGGCAGTAGATATCCGCGCCGGCTTTGCACGCTTCGATCATGGGCAGGGCGTGCCAGTGATCGGGAGTGGCGATGATGACGATATCGAGATCTTTTTCGCGCAGCATCTCGCGATAATCTTTGTAGGTGCGCGGGCGTTTTTTGGAGAGTTGGCGGCTGGCGACTTGAGTGGCGGCGTCCTCCAACATTTTGGAATCGACGTCGCAAAGGGAGACGACGTCGACCGGGGCGATTTGGATGAGGCGGAAGAGATCGCATTTGCCGTACCAGCCGGTGCCGATGAGTCCGACCCGTTTGCGCTCGCCGACGGCGGCGGCGAAGCTGGAGTTGGTGGCGAGGGCGGCGGCGGCGGCAGCGCCCGAGGTATGGATAAAGTGTCGGCGATTCATGAGGGCGTTGTAAGCCGGGCACGATGAGAAAACAAGTCAACGGATTGCGGGTATTGGAGTGTCCGAAGAACTCAGATCGAATCGTTGAGACTCAACTCCGTGCCCGGCGCCGAGGTGGCGTGAATTCAGGAAAGGGATCGCTTGAAGGGGCTGATGCGACGTGTTCGGTGCAAGCGCAAATGGTCGGGAGATTCTTCTCTCGATCGAGCGGTCAAGCGCGAGGTCTTCTCCGTTGTCCGTTCCAAGCCGACTGTCGCCGTGCCGGTTGCTGTGGCGTGAACGGTGCGCTCCGGCCACTGGCGGGTTCACCGAGGCTTGTTTTGAAGCGGGTTCTGTCCTTGCCAGAATGTTGAATTCCATGAGACTCCCTGCATGATTTCGAGTCCGATCTTCGCCGCCTGGCTGCTCCGTGTGCGCTCGTTCAGGCTTCCCTTTAGGGTGAGCATGGCTTTCGCGGTGTTGGTTCTGGCCGGCGTGGTGTGTCTGCTGCCGGCTCAAGCCGAGCCGACTTTCCAGCAGTGGACCGACGCGTGCGGAAAATTGCCGGCGAATCGGGTGTTGGGAGGAAGGCTCCCTCCCAAAGCGCTGCTTCCGTTGAAAGAGTTCCAGGCGTTGTCCAGTGCCCTCGACCAATTCTTGGCGATCTCGACGAACGGGCCTTTGGCCGGGAAGACCAATTGGGTGGGGCGGGTTCCGAAGCAGGAGACTTTCTTCAACACCGGCCGCGGATGGTTTATGAATCCCGAAGTTCCTTTCGAGCCGTTCGCCCAGAAGCTGGTGCTTCCCGCGGGGAGCCAGGTTTTTCTGCAAGGGGATCTGCATGGGGACATTCACTCGCTGGTCGCCGTTCTCAAGCGATTGAACGAGAGGCAATGGCTGGAGGGGTTCAAACTGAGGCGGCCGGAGTGTCGGATGGTGTTTCTCGGGGATTACACGGATCGCGGACTTTATGGGGTGGAGGTTTTGTACACGCTGATGCGGCTGAAACTGGCGAATCCGGACCAGGTGTATTTTGTGCGGGGAAATCACGAGGATTTGAATCTCGTTGCCCGCTACGGATTTCTTGCCGAGGGCCGGGGGAAATACGGGCGCGAATTCGATGCGGCGCGCATTCTGCGGGCCTACGATTTTTTGCCCGTCGTCATTTACCTTGGGTTGGGGCAAGACTTTGTCCAGCTTTGCCATGGTGGCATGGAGCCGGGATATGCGCCGGCGGCCTTGCTGGCTTCGCCGGGGGACATTGCTTTCGAATTGTTGGGAGAGTTGCGGCAGGCCGATTTTCTGAAGAAACATCCGAACTGGTTGTCGGGTGACGCGCCTTCGGGGGAGGAGGCGGCGCGATTTCTCAAAAATTTTGTTCCGACGGCGCCGACGACTCCGGCGGTGCTGGGATTCATGTGGAATGATTTCACGGTCTTCAGCGATGAACCCTCGTTCGCGCACAATCCCGATCGCGCGTTTGTTTACGGGCATCCGTCCACGCGCTACTGGCTGGCTCAAGCGGGTGGATCCAAAGCCCGCGTTCGGGCCATTATCCGGGGGCACCAACATTCCGGAATTTCGAATCCCTTGATGAGGCGGTTGGTCGCCAGCCAGGGATTGTTCCGCCATTGGCAGGAGGCTCATTCCCCTTCCGCGCAGGCGGCGCCTCCGGCGGCACTGGCGGGAAAATTGGAGGGAGGACAGGAGCGCCGGATTCCCGAAGGAAGCGTTTGGACGTTCAACGTGGCCCCGGACAGTGTATATGGCCTGGGGTGCGACTACGGATTCGCGACCTTCGGAATTTTAGAGCTCGGGGCGGAATTTGGCGCTTGGAAAATTGCGGTGGAAACGGTTCAGGTCTCAGGACGTTGAGACTGGCGTTCCCTGGGGGGGGGCAGTCGGCGGATAGGTCCTTTCGTCGGGTCGCTTGGGTCAAAGGATGGAGCCATCGACCGGACTCGCAGGGTCGAAGGATGGTCCGTCTTCCGAAAAATGGGGACTTGATCTTTCGAGGGATCGAGCAAAATGATTCCTTCCAACGAAGACACTTTTTATGGCTGACATCGCAAACAAGTATCCAACCAACATTACCGGAAAGTTTTACGTCGATAACCAGTGCATCGACTGCGACCTTTGTCGAGAGACGGCTCCGTCCAATTTCACCCGAAACGACGATGGCGGTCACAGCTTTGTCTTTAAGCAGCCCACGACACCGGAAGAAGAAGAGCAGTGCAAAGAGGCCATGGCAGGATGTCCTGTCGAGGCCATTGGCGACAATGGAGAATAGCCGCTCATGCATCCTCCTTTTCATGAAGGCCGCTCCACGCTGGAAGCGGTCCATTTTGGGCTGGCCTTTTACGGCATTGTGGCCTTGCTGATTGGAATGCTGACGACCTCCACCGCGGTTGCGGTGATTGGATTTGGCATGATTTTCGTCGGGTTGGTTTTCTTCTTCCTCAACAATCTTTTCCAGGAGGACTAACCCTGGCCAGGATGGCGTCCACGTCATAGACGCAGCCGCCCCAGGTGCCCCCCCCGGCCTGTTGCAAGGCGGCCCAGAGTTTCGTTTCCGGAGGCAGCGCCGGATGCGGGCTTAGTTTTTTGTCTGGGGAACGCGCCGCCAAAGCTTGGGCGGCGGTTTCGGGATCGAGTCGCTGCTCGGCGCTGCCGATAAAGTCGACGGTGCCTTTGAGTTGTTGGGGATCGATTTCGATTCGCAACCAATCACCCGGCCTCACTTTGCCGAGAGGCCCTCCGGCGAGCGCTTCGGGGCCGACGTGTCCGATGCAGGCCCCGGTGGACACACCGGAGAATCGGGCGTCGGTCACCAGAGCAACGTGTTTCCCGAAGGGCAGGTGTTTGAGGGCGGAAGTGAGTTGGTAGGTTTCCTCCATGCCGGTTCCCATCGGTCCGCAACCTGCGAGCACCAAGATGTCTCCGGCCTGGATTTGTCCCGACTTGATGGCGGACATGGCGTCGCGCTCGCTGTAGTAGACTTTTGCCGGTCCTTCTTTGCGGTACACCCCGTCGGAATCGAGGACGGAGGGATCGATGGAGGTGCTTTTGATCACGGAGCCTTCGGGCGCCAGATTTCCTTTTGGGAAGGTCACCGTGCTGGCGAGGCCACGAGCTTTGGCTTGGGTTGGGGCGAAGATCACATCGTCGGGATTCACTCCATCGAGTTCCTTCAAGAGTTCGCGAAAGCGCAGCCGTCTTGCGGAATTCTTCCAGGCGTCGAGGTTTTCGTCCAAGGTCGCGCCGGTGACGGTGAGCACTTGAGTGTCGAGTACTCCCAGGTCACGCAAGTGCAGCATGACTTCGGGAACACCGCCGGCCAGGAAAACGCGGATGGTGGGATGGGGGACGGGGCCGTTGGGAAGCACGCTGACCAGCCGTGGAACCTTGCGGTTGATTTCGATCCAATCCTCGACGGTGGGGCGTTTCAATCCGGCGGCATGGGCGATGGCGGGGATATGCAGGAGCAGATTGGTGGAACCGCCGAACGCGGCATGCACGACCATGGCGTTGCGAATCGAAGCCGGGCTCAAGACTTCTCGAGTGGTTCGCTTTGACTGGAAAAGTTGGACCAGGGCACGAGCGGATTGAGAGGCCATCTCGTTCCACACCGGCTGTCCGGAGGGCGCGAGAGCGGAGTGGGGAAGGGCGAGTCCGAGGGCTTCGCCGACGACTTGAGAGGTCGCGGCCGTGCCGAGGAATTGGCAGCCTCCTCCGGGGGTGGCGCAGGCGCGGCAGCCCAGATCCGAGGCCTCCTCAAGCGAAAGCAAGCCGTGCGTGAATCGGGCGCCGATGGTTTGGACGGCTCCGGCGTCATCACCGCTGCGGGGGGGAAGCGTGACGCCGCCGGGCACGAGCACGGTGGGCAAGTCGTGGGTTGCCGCCAGGGCCATCATCATGGCGGGGAGTCCTTTGTCGCAGGTGGCAACTCCGAGCACGCCTGATCGAGTGGGAAGGGAGCGGATCAAGCGACGGAACACGATCGCGGCGTCGTTGCGGTAGGGCAAGCTGTCGAACATGCCCACGGTGCCCTGGGTGCGTCCGTCGCAGGGATCGGAACAGGCGGCGGCAAAGGGTATGGCGCCTGTATTGCGGAACGCTTCGGCGGCGGCCCGCACGAGCAATCCGATTTCCCAATGACCGGTGTGGAATCCCAAGGCGATGGGCGTGCCATCCTCGGCTCGCAAACCGCCTTGCGTGCTGAGGATGAGAAACTCAGGCCGCCCGAGATGGCTTGGATTCCAGCCCATCCCGGCATTTTGGGTCCACCCGAACAGATCCCCGCTTGGACGTTCCCGCAGCATGGCTTCGGTGAGGGGCAGCCGGCCTTGGGGGCCCTCGGCGCGGGAGGTGATTTGGAAGATGGAGTGATTTTCTTCGGCGAGATAGCACCGGGGAGAAAGCGTCGGCATATGGAGTCCGGAGTTGAATCGGCTCGCGGTGCCGAGTCAACGTTTTCGGTTGCCGATGAGGCGAGCGGGACTACGGCTGCTTCTTAGGGATCGTGGAATCAGCCTTGAGGGCCCAGGTGAAGAAATCGAGCATCTGCTCATGGGACTCCCGGGTTGGCGAGTGGCCGGGCCGTGTTGTGAGCGCCACCCGATTCGTGTGACCCAGGAGGTGGTTGATCGATCGCAGATGGTTCAGGGCCTGCCATCGTTCCACGGGATCCTCGGAGCCGCCCGAGACCCAGAATGGACGAGGGGCGATGAGGGCGTGAATCTCCTGCAAATCCATGCCGCGGGCGACCATGTTTTTGTAAGCTCCGGTTCGAGGGTTGTCTGGACTCGGCACGCCCCGGGCGGGCCTTGGTTCTTGAGGATCCAAACCAAGGTACCATGGTTCCCAGTAATTCACATTGGGACGCGATTCATCGAAGACGATGCCGGGGTCACTGACCGCGACGCAGGCAAAACGGTCCCACAAGGCGGCGGCGAACATGGCCCATTTCCCTCCGTAGGAATGGCCGACGACTCCAATGCGTTGGGGATCGATTTCCGGGCGAGCGGCCATCGCTTGCCAGGCATTGGCGGCGACGAGAGCTTGGAACGACAGGGGTTGGCAGGTGGCCCCATCCAGGGAGGGTTTCCATGCGTTTCCACCGGGCGTGCCGATGGAGAGGGAGGCGATGCCGCGCCGGGCGAGTTGGAGTCCGTAATCCCGCAGCGGTTCTTTCCCCAGTCCCACGCTCGTTTCAGGTTCGTAATAAACCACCAGCGCAGCGGGGAAGGGTCCCGGCCCCGGCGGCAAGCAATACCAACCCTCGCCCTGGAGTCCTTGCGAAAAGGGAACGCGGACGCGGCTCTGGAGGATCCCGAGACGGTTCGAAGGGGAGATTACCTCGAGCCGGGGATTATCGAGCAACGGAGGCCAGGGCCCCATCAGGCTCGTCCATGCCGCGTGGATTTGTTCGCGTCGTTTTTTCCAAAGCGCGGGGGAATCGGCCTTGGTGCCATCCGGGAAGAGCAAGGGTGAACGGTAGCTGCCGAAGGAGGATTCGAGCGGGGACGGGGGCTGAAAGAAGGAGGAAATGAGACTCCATTCCGTGGAATCAGAAGGGGACTGTGCCTGGCAGAGAGCGGCGGCGAAGGCGAGCCACGTAAACGTGATAGGGAGCCCCTGTTTCAAGTTTTGACTTTGAACAAGGCTTGGACGGATTCGTAACCGTCGACCGTCTTGATCATGTACTGAGGCAGGCTCTCGGCGGTGAGGCCCAGGATTTCCATGGCTTCGGCGCGTCCCCGGAGCGCGAAGGCCTGGTGCCCGTATCCATGGCCGAGGAAATAGGCGATCATGTTGCCGATATAGACGTAGGAGGCGCGTTGAGCGTGGGGTTTGGCTTCGGCGGGGTGGTGGTGATGCCAGATGGCGGCGACGAGGTTGGGCGGGAAGTTCCAGCGCGCGAGCAGTCGTCCGCCGATTTCGGCGTGTTGCACTCCGAGAAGCTTCTTTTCGGCTTCGAGCATGGATTGCTGGGAGTCCTCGGTTTGTTGGACCAATTTGGCATAGACATGCTCCAGGGCTTCGGAGAGCACGATTTTGCCGATGTCGTGCATGAGGGCGGCGGTGAACACCAAGCTTTCGTCTTCGCCCTGGTCGTGGGCGATCAGACGGGCAGCGACGGCGGCGGTGACGGAGTGTTTCCACAGTTCGCCCGGCTCGATCCCGTATCCTTTTTGGGGTGGAGCCAGGGCGCGAGCGCCGCTGACGGCGGCGACCATTTGGTAAATCTGGCGGAAGCCGAGACGGGTGACGGCTTCTTGAATGTCCGTAGCCGGGGTGGCCTGGGCAAAAAAGGCGCTGTTGCAGAGCTGGAGGACGTTGGCGGTCAGAGCCTGGTCGTAGGCAATGAGCTCGACGATGCGGCTGCTATCGACGTCGGGGTCGCCGAGGAGAAGGAGAAGTTGGGGCAGGATCTTGGGGGCGGGCGGGAGCGTTTTGACTTTGTTTATGTATTCGTCAAGCTCTTGCATAAGATCATATCGTTCATTTGGCCCGATATTTTGAGGCGAACTCCTCCGGATTCGGTGTGGAGGAACATGGACCGGCTGACGAGTCCTCCGATTTGCTCGGCGTGGAGACGCAGGTCGTGGTGCTTGAGAATCGACATCAAGTTCTCATAATTGCGCCGTCCGATATTGAAGAAGCCCCCGGAATCGAGCACTTGGGCTCCACCCGCCGCGCAGATCACCAAGTGTTGCCGATTCGCGCCCAATGCTTCAACGGCCCGCAACAAAGCGGGAATGCCCGTGTCGATGAACATCGCGGGTTGTGAGGCGGCTTTGCGGGGTTCGATGGAGGAATCTGGAAGCATCATGTGCACCAAACCGCCCACCCGGGATTGGGGATCGTAAGCGGACACGCCGATGCAGGAGCCGAGGGAATACGTGCTCAAGACCGGACCGGGTTTGTTTGTGGCTGCGAGATCCGCGATGCCGACAATGACCTTGGGTTGACTCGCGTGCGGTGCAATGGCTGTGGGCGGAATCTCGGAAGGAGGCTGGATGGAGGGGAAACGGCTCAGGCGTGGCAGGATGTCCGAGCCCTGAAGGTTGGATTCGAGGATTCTCCCGACTGGAACCGGCCGGGATGGGGAAACAGCGGGCCAAGGCAAGGCGCGAAGGACCGGTTTCGGGACGGGAGGGGCAGGGGAAAGCGCCACCGGACGGGACGGATGGCGATCCGGGCCGCCGCTTCATGGGTTGGTTGGATCTGGAGCATTGAGCGCTGGAAGGGCGATTCTTTAGGACAAAGCTGCGCGGAGAACAAACGGGATTGTTCCAGGCTTCAAGATTTTTGCAAGGATGGTAGCCCGGATATTTCATGCACGGAACGCCCGGTGAGAACCCCGGGCCTGCAAACACAGAGGTCGTCGCGATGGTAGGCCGCGTGCCTCACGCGGCGCACTGTCGCGGATTCAAGCTCAGTATGAAATATCCGGGCCAAGAGGGATATTCGTGCTGGTGATGTTTGGAATCCGGTCTTGTTTCGGCCTCAGCCCGGGGTATGTTTCCATGATGAAAGTGTTTTCCTTCCTGAAATCGGAATCGCGATCCCGAGGCCGCCGGGTTCGCGCAACGCGATGCCACCGGCCATGGCTGGCCTTGCTGCTTGGGTTCGGATGTCTGGGGACCAGGGCCGACGCGATGGCTGCGGATGCGGTGTATTCCGGACCGCAGATTGGGGAGAAGACAACCCCCTTCAAAGTGGTGGAAGTCCTGGGCGAGAACACGGGCCGCGAGCGGGATCCGGTGATGGAAAACAAAGGGGCACCCACCGCTTGGGTATTTGTGCATGGCATTGAGCGGTCCATGGTGCCGTTGTTGAGGGTGATCGATCAGTACGGGGTGGAGAGGCGTTCGTTATTGAAAACGGAGATTGTGTTCCTGGCCGCAGATCGCGTGGATGGCGAGCGACGTGTCAAAGCCGCGGCGAGTTCCCTCAAGTTGCAGGGCAAAGTGGGTTTGTCCCTGGACGGAGGAGAGGGACCCGGAAATTATGGATTGAACAAGGAATGCCTGATGACGGTGCTGGCCGGGAAAGAAGACCGTGTTGCCGCCAATTTCGCGCTGGTCCAGCCCGGTATCGCGGACGCGCCGAAAATTCTGGCCGCGCTGGCCGCCGTCGCCGGAGACAAAGCTCCGCCGACCGTGGAACAATTGACGGAGAAGTCCATGGCTCGAAGCGGAGCGGGCCGCGCGCCGGGTGCCGTGATGGCGGGAAGCCAGGAAAAGCCCAAGGAGAATTTCCCGGGAGCGGTTCCGACCGACGCCAAACTCCAGGGGATGCTACGCAATTACATTCGACCCACGCAAGAAGCGGCGGCCGTCGATGCCCTTCTGGTCGAGATCAAGGCTTACATCAAGGACAGCGAAGATCTGAAAAAGCAGGCGATCGACGGGTGGACTCGGGTCCTGCATTTCGGCGACCGTTACGGAAATGAGTATTCCCGAAAAGTTGGGCGGGAATTCTTGGAGCAACTGCAGCGAGCGCCTGAGCGGAAGCCATGAGAGCGGTGAGCGGCCAGGGAGTGCTTTTGGGGTTGCTGGCTTGCACCGCCACATTCGGATGGGCGGACGCGGGGGGGCAGGTGAGATCATTTCGAGCGGATATTCTTCCGATCCTGACGAAGGCGGGTTGCAATGCCGGAGCCTGCCACGGTGCGGCGACGGGGCAGGGTGGATTCAAATTGAGCCTTTTGGGGTACGATCCCGAGGAGGACTATGCCCGCATCACCCGAGAATGGGCCGGACGACGAATCGACGTGCGGCGACCGGAGTCCAGCCTCGTGCTGGCCAAGCCTTCAGGCCAGATCGAGCACGAGGGAGGACGCAAATTGCCGAGGCAGTCCGACGGGTATGCTGTCCTTCGGGATTGGATCGCGTTGGGCGCGCCGCTCGGGAATCCGGAGTTCTTCGTACGTTCCATCGAGGTTGAACCTCGCGAAATCGAGTTCTCGAACACTCGTTCCAATCAGGCGATGAAGGTCACGGCGGTGATGTCCGACCTTTCGCGCAGAGATGTGACGACTCTGGCGCTGTTCAACTCGAATGACGACGGGCTTGCGGAAGTTTCAAGACACGGTGTGGTGACCGCTCGCGGACGTGGGCTGACGAGCATCATGGTGCGGTATGGGGGTGAGGTCGCCGCCGCGCGTGTTTCCTATCCTTTTTCCGAAAGGAGGGGTGGCGCCCGCGATTTTCCCGTATGGAACGAGATTGACGAGCATATCGGTGCGGAGTTGCATCGTATGGGGTTGGCGGCGTCACCGCTCAGCCGCCCGGGGGAATTCTTGCGTCGCGTCTATTTGGATGTCACCGGCCGCTTGCCAGAACCCCATGAGACCCGGGAGTTTCTGTCCCAGCCCGATTCTCCGGAGCGGCGCCGGCAGGTGGTGGATCGATTGCTGCGGGCGGAGGCTTTCACGGATTTCTGGACCCTGAAGTTTGCCGACCTGCTTTTATTGGGGGGAAAACCCGAGCACGCCCAAGCTTATCATCGATGGCTGCGCCAACAGATTGCCACCCGCGCGCCGTTGGACGCCATCGTGCGGGAGTTGATGACGGCGGAAGGACGGTTGGCCGATCGCGGGCCGGCTAACTTTGCCACGCTTGCGGTGGATGCGCGGGATTGGTCCGAACATGCCGCACGCATGTTTCTTGGCCTTCAGATCGGCTGCGCGCGTTGTCATGCGCACCCCTCCGATCGCTGGACGCAGATGGATTACCACCAATTCGCCGCATTTTTCGCGCGGGTCAACCGTGAGGGTGAAACCGTGGCGGTGGCGTCCCGGGGCGAGGTGGATCATCCCAAGACCGGCAAGCCGGTGATCCCAAGTCCACTGGGAGTTCGCCCTGACGCCACGAATCTCGTGGAGGACCGGCGGCAAGCGCTGGCGGGATGGATCACGCACGCGGATAATCCGTGGTTTGCCCGCTCGTGGGCCAATCGGGTCTGGAAACATTTATTGGGGAGAGGCCTGGTGGAGCCGGTGGACGACCTGCGCCCTACGAACCCCCCGACTCACCCAGCCTTGCTTGACGCCTTGGCTCGGGAACTGACGAAGAGCGGATTTGATCTCCGCCATTTGATCCGCTTCATCGCGAGTTCCCGAACGTATCAGCTCAGCGCCCGTCCGGCGGGGAACAATGCCGCCGACGGCCGGCTTTATTCCCATGCCTTGATGAAGGAACTTTCCGCTCCGGTTTTCGCCGATGTGGTGGCTCAAGTCACGGGCGTGCCGGACACCTTTGAAGGTTACCCGGAAGGCACCCGCGCGGTTCAGTTGATCTCCCCGTCGGTTCCGTCGGCGGCGCTGGACGTGCTTGGACGCTGTGCCCGCAAGCGAAGTTGCGAAACGGGAGCTTCAGGATCGGCGGGGCTGGCGCAGGCCCTGCATTTGATCAACGGTTCCACCATCAATGGCAAGCTAAGGTCCGGCCTTGTGGAGTCGGCCTTGTCCATGGATCCCGGCGTCTGGGTGTATTCCCTTTACGAACGCGCGTTGGCACGTGCCCCGGAGGAGCAGGAGGCTGGGGCTTGGGTTCGGCTGCTCCGGGACGCTTCAGACCGGCGGAGCGCGGCTGAGGATTTGGTTTGGGCATTGCTCAATTCCCGGGAATTTGGAATCAATCAATGATCGCACCATGAAATCAACCTGGGCAACTTCCGGCTCCCGTTCGTGGCGTTGTGATGGCGTGGCGCGGCGAGATTTTTTGAAGCTGGGCTCGCTGGGGGCTTTGGGGCTTGGCTTGTCAGACTTTCTCCGGCTCCAAGCCCTTTCGAACCCGGGGTCTGTCCCGAAAGCGAAATCGTGCATCTTGATCTGGCTCGATGGCGGGCCGAGTCACGTGGACATGTTCGATTTGAAGCCGGATGCGCCGTCTGAAGTCCGCAGCCAGTTCAGGGCGATTCCGACCACCATCCCCGGCTTGAGCATTTGCGAGCATTTGCCACGGACGGCCAAGGTCATGAAGCACGCGGCGCTTCTGCGCTCCCTGACGCACGAACTGGGGAATCACGACACCGGCACGCGTTTTTTGCTCACCGGGCATCGTCCGACTCCGGCGCTGGAGTATCCGAGTCTGGGGAGCCTGGTGGCCCATCAGTCGGGCTTCGCCGGAGCGGTGCCGCCGTACGTAGCGATTCCCGGCGACGCGGTGGGGGGGGATTCCAATGCGGCGCGCGCGGGTTATCTTCCGGGGGCTTTTTCGGCCTTTAGCGTGGGAAGAGATCCCTCGCGAGTGGATGGTTTAGGGCTGCCTGAGGGTGTGGATTTTTCGAGGAGCGAGCGGAGGCGCGACCTGTTGCGGCGCATGGATGAGTTCTCGCGCCGGGTCGAGGAAGGCGCGCCGGCGCGGAATCGCGATGCCTTTTACGAGCAAGCCTATCGGTTGTTGGGATCTCCTGAGGCCAAGAACGCCTTTCTGTTGAATCAAGAGCCCGCGGCCATAAGGGAGCGCTATGGCGGGGGCCATTTGGGTGCCGGATGTTTGCTGGCCCGGCGGATCGTGGAGGCCGGGGCGCGATTTGTGACGGTGGTCGACACCGGATGGGACACGCATCAACAGATTTTCAAGGAGTTGCCGGACTCCCGGTTTCCTGGAAGCGGCAAACTTCCCGCCTTGGATCGCGCTTTTGCCTCATTGATTGAGGATTTGCGGGATCGGGGACTGCTTGAAACCACGTTGGTTGTGTTGATGGGTGAATTTGGGCGCACTCCGAAGCTGAACTCGCTGGGGGGGCGCGATCACTGGCCGCGGGCGGGTTTCGTTTGCCTGGCGGGAGGCGGAGTGCAGGGGGGGCGTGTCATTGGCGCCACGGATTCCCACGGCGAAGTGCCTTCCGATCGGCCCGTGAGTCCTCCCGACCTGGCTTTCACTCTGCTCTCGCTGCTGGGAGTCGATCCCACCAAGGAATTGACGACGCCGGCCGGCCGTCCCATGAAGATCCTGAGCGAGGGAGCGGTGATTCGGGAGCTCTTGTAACGGAAGTTGAGCAGGCCACTCGAATGGCGGAGGGCGACATCAGTTTGAAGACGACGGCTGGGTCGAGGGGGTGCGCAGCCTTCCTTTGGCTGGGGACGGCATGGTTCCTTCTGAGCAGCATGTGCGATTCCGAGGGTTCCGCGGCGAGTCCGACCCAGTCCCGCGTTGCGGTGACCGCGCTCGTTTTTTCGCCGGATGGATCGAGGCTTGTCAGCTCTGGCGCCCGAGAGTTGGAGATTTGGAGGACGGCGAGTCTGGAGAAGGTTGGGGCGGTTTCATGTGACCTGTCCAAATTCGGTTCCTTGAGGTTTGCACCGAATGGCCGCGTGCTGGTTGTCGCCGGCGGGGATCCGGGACGACAAGGAACGGTGCGTGTCCTTCGCTGGCCGGAACGGGAATGGATTTCGGAAACGGGCGAACACGGGGACGTGGTGCATCGTGCGGAGTGTGATGGGACTGGAACCTCATGGGTCACGGCTTCCGCCGACGGACGCCTCGGGCTTTGGAAGATGAGTGCGGAAGGCAAACTGAGTTCGAGTTCCCTGTGGACTGCGCACAAGGGGCCGGTTTTTTCGGCGGTTTTTTTGGGGGAAGGTCGCTGGATCTTATCGGCCGGTGCGGATCGCTCGCTCAAGGTGTGGCGGAGCGAAGATGGCATGCTGGTGCGATCGCTGAATTATCACACGGAACCGATTCAATCCTTGGAGTTGATGGATCCGGGGGACTCGGGGCGTGCGGGTGGCGCCCTCTGCGTCACGGCCGGCCAGGATCGGACGCTCCGGGTGTGGCAGCCTGAAATCGGACGGATGGTGCGGATTGTCCGGGGCCACGAGGGCTCCATCCTTGCGGTGGCTTCGCCCAAGGGCTCCGAGTCCCTTTTTACGGGAGGATCCGAAGGCGTGCTCCGCCGGATTGAGGCTGGCAGCGATCGCATCATGGGAACGTGGAAGATTCACGACGACTGGATTTTTGCCCTTACGGCCAGTCCCGACGGCAAATGGCTGGCTTCGGGCGACGCTTCGGGGCGGATTCGGCTCCATGAAATCGAGAAGCTTCCGTGAATGAGACGGATGAGATTCAACGTTTTTCGAGACTTGTGGTGCCGGCTTGCCTGGGTGTTGATTTCATGCCAGGGCGGTTTGGGGATGGGAGCGGCGCCGTTTCGTGCGAAATCGGAACCGCTCAACGTGTTGCTCTTGTACGCGGACGACTGGCGTCACGACACGCTGGGATGTGCCGGTCATCCCGTGGTGAAAACCCCGCACTTGGACCGGTTGGCGAGGGAAGGGGTGCGATTTTCGAGGAACGCGGTCACCACTTCGATTTGCGGGGTTAGCCGCGCCACGTTGTTTACCGGCCAATGGATGTCACGGCATGGGAACCGCGGCTTCAACGCCTGGCAGACTCCCTGGGAGGAGACATTCCCCGCCCGATTGCGCGCCGCCGGATATTGGGTGGGTCACGTGGGCAAATGGCATAATGGACGCTTTCCCGCCGAGCGCTTTGATTTCGGAAGGTCCTACGCGGGCAGGCATTGGATTCAAGAAGCGGACGGATCCCGGATTCATGTCACGAGCAAGAACGAGCGGGATGCTCTCGAGTTCTTGAGGAAGCGGCCGTCGGATCGTCCTTTTCAGCTGACGGTGGCATTTTTTGCGGCGCACGCGGAGGATGGCCATCCTCAGCAGTTCCTGCCGCAGCCGGAGAGCATGGCGCTCTATCGGGAGGCGAGGGTGCCGGTGCCCCGGACGATGACGGAGTCCCACTTTTCCCGGCTGCCATCCTTCTTGGGGAACGAGACGAATGAGGGCCGCCGCCGCTGGCGATGGCGTTTCGACACCGAGGATCGATACCAGGAATACATGAAGAATTATTATCGACTGGTGACGGAAGTGGACGAGGCCTGTGGGCGCCTGCTGCGAGAGCTTGAACAACAAGAATTGCTGAACCGCACTTTGGTCGTTTTCACCACTGACAACGGCTATTTGCATGGCGAGCACGGGCTGGCGGACAAATGGTATCCGTTTGAGGAAAGCATTCGGGTGCCCTTGATTGTGCGCGATCCTCGCCTGGCTCCCGGGCGTCGCGGGCAGGTGAGGGAGGAGTTGACCTTGAATGTTGATCTGGCGCCCACCTTGCTGGCGGCGGCGGGATTGCCCGCGGCTCCGGGCATGCAGGGCAGGGATTTTGCCCCACTCTATTTGAAACGCCTCGGGCGTCCTGCCTGGCGGAAGGCCTTTTTTTACGAGCACCCCACGATTCAGAATCGGGATTTCATTCCTGCTTCCCAGGCCTGGGTATCGCGTGAATGGAAATACTGGTTTTGGCCCGAGTTTCAGCGCGACCAGCTGTTCGACCTGAGGTCCGATCCGGGTGAGGAACGGGACCTGGCGGGGGAGACGTCGCAGGCGAGGCGGCTTTCGCTCATTCGAAAGCGATTTGGCCAGTTGAGAGAACAGGCTGGAGCCGCGAGTCAGGCGGATCCCCAGCGCTGAGACCCCGTACGAGATCGGGGCTTACGTTCCACAGAAAGTTTGGTGCGGTGGCGATCCTTCCGGTGGCGGAGTGGTGTATTCATCGGGGAGGGTGGAGTGGTAGTCGAAAGGACTCGCCAGGGTGCGAAGGAGGGCTCGAACCGGTTCCCAATCGTCGTGTTTCACCGCGGCATCGAGGGCCTTCTCCACGACCCGATTTCTTGGAATGACGCGCGGATTGTGGCTGCGCATCAGGGCGATGACTTCCGTCTTGGGCTGGGGTTGGCGCGCAAGCCGGTCTTTCCATCGAGCATGCCACTTGCTGGAACCAAGGTCGCCAAAGGAGAGGCTTTCCGCAGGCGCGTCTGCAGTTAATGCCGCGAATGTGTTCGTGAAGTCCGCCCTCGCTTTTTCCATCCCGTCGAGCAGGTCTTGGGCGAGAAGAGCGTCGTCACTCTCCTGCGTAAACAGCCCCAGCTTCGCGCGCATGCCTCGCTGCCAGCATTCTGTGAAAAGGGGGGCGAAACGGTTCAGGATGGACTGGGCGCGGGAGAGCGCATTCTCCGAGTCCTCGTCAAGGAGGGGCAAAAGAGTTTCCGCCAATCGGGCCAGATTCCATTGCGCGATCGCGGGCTGATTGCCAAAAGCGTAGCGTCCGCCGTGATCGATCGAGCTGAATACGGCCCGTGGATCATAGCGGTCGAGAAACGCGCACGGGCCGTAATCGATCGTTTCTCCGGAGAGTGCCATGTTGTCCGTATTCATGACCCCATGGACAAATCCGGCGTTCATCCATTTCGCGAGGAGCGTGGCTTGCCGTTCCATCACCTCTTCGAACAACGACTCCGCCTTGTTTTCGGAGTCCAGGCGACTGGGGAAGTGCCGTTGAAGAGTGTAGTGGACAAGAATCCGGAGGGTGTCGAAGTCATGGTGGGCGACGACCCACTCGAACGTGCCCACGCGGATATGGCTGGAAGCAACGCGGGTGAGCACCGCGCCGGGCAGGGGGCCTTCCTGGCGATAGACGGTTTCGCCCGTCGCGGACACAGCGAGGCTGCGCGTGGTGGGAATGCCCAGGGCGTGCATGGCCTCGCTGATCAGGAATTCCCGGATCATCGGACCGAGTGCGGCGCGGCCGTCACCGGACCTTGAAAAGGGTGTGCGACCGGAACCTTTAAGCTGGATGTCGAAGCGATCTCCTTCCGGCGAGATCTGTTCGCCTAGAAGCAGGGCGCGTCCGTCACCCAGTCCGGTGAAGTTTCCGAATTGGTGTCCTGCATAGGCCTGGGCGAGGGGCAGGGAACCTGGTGGCGCCTCGTTGCCGGCAAAAAGGGCGTCGGTCCCCCGGAGGGTATCGGGGTCAAGACCCAGGGATTCGGCCAGGCGGGTGTTGAACAGGACGAGCTTGGGCTCCGTTACGGGGGAAAGCCGCCATCGCTGGTGCAAGAGGGGCGGCAGCGTGGCGTAGGAATTCTCGATCCTCCAGCCGGCATCGGAGGGAGGACGAATGGTCATGGAACTTCGCACGGCAAAAACTAGCGAGGAAATGCAGGGTCGGCAATGACAGGGCGGTGCATCCGCAAGTTGTCGGGGCACGCCGATTGGGAGCTACTCCTCGGAAGTGACAATCAAAACCCCGCGCATCAGTCGCCAATGGCCGGGAAAGGTGCAGAGGAAAGGGTAGGAGCCGGGATTTCGGGGTGCTTCGAAGCGCAATTCGGCGCGGCCTTTCGGGTTGACCAAGGGCGTGGCCGCGAGAATCTGAGGTGAATCTGGCACATAGGCCTTGGCCATGCCCTGAGGATCAGCCGCCATGCGATCGGCCAAGGCTCCGACCTCTTCCCCGGCTCCCGCCTGCACGAGCACCCAATTGTGGACCATGAGATCGGGATTCTCGAAGACCAAGCGAACTTTCGCGCCCGCCTTGACCCGAAGTTCCTTGGGAGAGAATTGGAGTCCGGCCGCGGCGCGAACCGTCAAGGCACCGCCTCCCGCCAATTGGGTCTCGGTCCAGGACGAGGCCATGGCCGCGAGATCGGCGGTTTGTCCGGGCAGAGTGACGGTGGCCAAGCGTTGTCCGACAGGATCGAACAGATACGCCGGCGGCGGACGCCCCTGTAATTTCCGATATTCGATCTCCAGCAAGTTCAATCCCGGTTTTAGCTCGAACTGGGCTTGTTGCTCGCTGCTCCATTGGGAATCGTGAGAAAGCACGGTTTCGCCGTTGACACGCACGTCGAGAAAACTGTGCTTGGTGGACAGGATGGCCGGCTGCGCGGACTCGGAGCGAACCAAGGTTCGAAACACGCCTGGACCTAGCCGTTCGCCCGACGAATCGCTGGTGTCGATGGTGACGGGTGGACGTCGCGCTTCTTCGCCCAGGAACTGCCAGTAGCGAACACGAGTGTCTGGGGAGGTTTCGAGGACCGGCACGCTGCGGCCTTTCGCGGGTTTGGTGCCCTGTTTGAGATCTTCGAGCATTCTCAACACATCCGTCTGGGTTGGGCGGAGGGCATGGAGAGCATGCTCAACCTCCGGATGACCTGGACGCAAATGGGCGACGGCATCGACGACCTCCATTTGGACACGAGGATGCGTGTCGCCTGCCATCGTGTGGAGCCGTTCGACGAGTTGAGGAATGCGGTCGAATTGATAACGCGCAAGCCGCACTGCCGCGGCGCGATGGTGGGGCGATGCCGAGCGTTGAAGCCGGTCCAGCAGGGCGGGACGGGTTTCGTGGAAGCTTTCGAGAACGAACAAGGCTTCCAGCACCGATTGATCCTCGTCGAGATGGCGGGCTGCCCATGCCTCCACATCGGCGATCACGGCCCGGCCTTGGCGGCGAAGCTCAAGCCGGGCGTGTTTGCGCACCAGATCCTGCGGATGGCCCAGCAATTCCAGCAGATCGGAGACCGACCCCCCGAGAATGCGGGGCCAATTCGTGACGACCGGACGGCCTTGGTGCGTGATTCTCCAGATGCGGCCTTTGACATGGTTCCAGCGCGAGTCTCGCATGGGATGTTGAGCGTGTCCGATGATGGCGCTGCTGAAATCGGAGACATAAAGCGCGCCGTCGAAACCGAACTCCACGTCCACAGGACGAAACGCCGCGTTCGTTGAACTGACGAGGTCGAGCCGCCCGCGGGCCCGGGCCATGCCCTGATTCAAGTCGAACTGGGTCATGGAAACCAGATAGGGTCCGACGCAGGCGGCGGAGGCGATGCCTTGCTGATACTCGGGGGGAAAGTTTGGACTCGAAATGCTGGCGGCGGCGCTGCCTTTGCCGTAGCCCAGAATCTTGGCGTGCGCGAAGGGATGATAGATTCCGAGCGGCGTCCACGTGAGCGCCAATCCGTCGAGGACCAGTCCATCTCCATACATCTGAAAGATATTGCCCGTTCGGTCGAAGGTGATTTTCCATGGATTGGGCGTAATGCTCTGCCATTCGGATTCGATGCGGTTCGAGCGCGGGTTGAGGCGGTAGGTGGTGGCGTCCACACCTCGGACGACGCCCCAGGGCGTTTCGAATTGGGATCGATGGAAGACGCCATCCGAGAACCACACGTTGCCTACCGGGTCGGTGGCGATCATGCCCCCATGGTGAGAATCGGTGAGATCGAGTCCGCGAAGCCGTTCGTGGCGGCGGTCGGCGCGGCCGTCACCGTCGGTGTCTTCGAGCAGCCAGTGTCGCGATTGTTCAGAAACGAGGACCCCTTCGGAGGTAAACGCGATGCCGTCAAGCGCGTCGAATCCTTCAGCGAAGACCGTCGATCGGTCGGCTTTTCCGTCCCGATTGGTGTCTTCAAGCACGAGCAGTTTGTCCAATTGCGGCTGGCCTGGAATGGTGTGAGGAAAGCTGGGCATGGTGACGACCCAAAGCCGTCCACGGGCGTCGAAGGCGATTTGAACCGGTGCGCGCAGGTCGGGAAACTCCTCGTCGGAGGCGAAAAGATTGACCCGGTAATCGGGAGCCACTGTGAACTCGGCTTGGGCTTCGGACGCGGACTTGACGACTCCGACGCTGTGAGTGGATCCACCGGAGGGAGGAACGGGGGGCGGGGCCAGCAGAATTGGGGGTGCGTTGGAGAAACGGGTGGAGGGATTCACGGAAAGTTCATGAACGAGGGCCTCCGCCAGGTCGATGCGGCGGAAGTAGAGAGGCATCTCGGCGTCGCGTTCTTCCGGTCGTTTGCGCTGGCCGTAGTAGAGAATACCGTTCTTGGGACGGACCGTTTCAGCGACGAAATGGGCGAGCCGGGCGGCGGCGGGGCGGACTTCATCCAGTCTCTCGGGAGCGATGCGACGAAGCAGCACCGTGTCGAGGCAGGACTCGGCGATGACCCGGGCCATCCTGCGATTCCCCGCGTCGTTCAAGTGCAATCCGTTCAGGGTCAGTTTGGAGGGACTCGATGAATAGGCGGTTTGGCTGGCACGGAAAAGGTCGATGAACAAGGCGCGGCGTTGCTCCGCGGTTTGGGCGAGGACCTGACTGTAGCGGGCGAGATCTGCGTTGCGAGTGGAAGCGTCGGGTCCGGTCCAGCCGGGTTCGAGGGCGGTGGGGGCAAGCAGAACCCAGCTCGCGTTGGGGTGGAGGCGTTGCAACTGGTCGAGCATTTGATGGAGATGCGTACGGAACGTTTCCAGGCCGGAGACTCCGGCAAAGGATTCGTTTCCCCCGAAGGCGAGGAAGACCACCTGCGCGGGCCAGCGGGCGAGCATGGCTCGAAGATGATCCGCGTAGCCTTCCGCCCGGAGGCGGTGGCCGACTTCATCTCCCGTCCAGGCGAGAGAACGAAAGCGGAGCTTCAGGGCCGGGTTTGCGAGGTGGAAGAGCGACTGCAGCTCGCCGTTTTCGAGCAAACATTCGACCAGTGCGCCTCCGTAGAAAACGAGAGTGTCCTGGGGTTGGAGGGCGATCCGGGGACTCGCGGTCGCTGGCCCCAAGGGGGCGGGTTGCCGGCTGGATTCCTTTTGGGCATCGTTGTCCGCCGCTTGGCCGCAAAGGAAGATGGACGTCAACATCGCGCCGAGGAGGGGCAGGAAATGGAAGCGATGGTGCATGCGGAAGACCGTATCCGCGTCCGTGGCGGGGGGGCAAGCCGGCGGATGGTGAGCGTGGGAGATCGTTGGGATGGATGGCCTGGTGAGGGATGCCGCGGGTTTGGCCGGAGGCCGGGGCGCGGCACGACTTTCGGCCGGGGACTGGAGAGGCAACCCCGAACTGCGGATCCGTGCATCCCGATGTTGTTGGTAGGGCGGGCCTGTCCCAGCCCGCCGCCCACGGGATGCAAAACATCATGCTCCGGCGGCGCGCCGGGACGGACGCGCCCTACCTGCATCACCGGCAACATCGGGATGCACCGACTGCGGATCAGGGACAAACGCGGGGGTTGTCGAGGCGGGCTTTGTTCTGTAGAATGCAAAGCATGAAACGCATCCTGCTTTCCCTTGTGGCCGCGCTTGCCGCGGTTTCCTTCATTGACGCCGCCTCGAACGAGGAAGGATTTGTCTCCATCTTCGACGGCAAGACATTCAACGGCTGGAAGATGGCGAATGAGAATCAAAAGACGTGGCGGATTGAGGACGGCGCCATGGTGACGCGGGGTGAGCGTTGTCACGTGTTTTACGTGGGGGACGAAAAGCCGTTCAAGAATTTCGAGCTCAAGATCGATGTCATGACCGAGCCCGGATCGAATGGGGGGATTTACTTTCACACTCGTTACCAGGAAACCGGCTGGCCGAAACAGGGTTTTGAGTGCCAGGTCAACGTGAGCCAGGGCGACTGGAAAAAGACCGGCAGTCTTTACGATGTGGTGAATCTGGCGAGCACTCCGGCCAAGGATCGTCAGTGGTGGACGCAGCACATCACGGTGAAAGGAAACAAGGTCACGGTTCGCATCGACGGCCAGATTGTTCTTGAATACACGGAGCCCAAGGGGGCCGTGGCCGGAACGGATTTTACGCGGAAATTGAACGAGGGCACGTTTGCCTTGCAGGCGCACGACCCGAAGAGCGTGGTGCATTTCAAGAATATTCGCGTCAAGCGGCTCGATTGACGAGTCGTTCCAAGCTGGCATGAAGCCCGAGCCACGCCGTGTGGCCCGGGCTTTTTTGCGTCAGGCATCGAAGAGGAGAGCCGGGTTGGAGGCGGTCCATTTGCACCGCAAGCTGTCTGTGGTAATACGACAACCCGGTCACCGACAGCCTGTAGATGCACCGGGTTGGAGGCCGACCTCCATCAATGGCTTTCTTTTCCCCGAGAGCTGAGGTATGGCTGGCGATATGGGAAATCGAGAAAACAGTCTGAAACGCTGGGCGTCGGTTCTGATGAGTGTGGTTTTGGCTTTGTCGGCATTGGTTTCCATCGAAACTTTTGGAGCCACGATCGACGTCACCAAGACGCAGATCAAGCTGGCGACACCGGAACAGGTGCGGGACGCCTTTCGCCGCGGGCTTTTCATTCCGGTGACGGAAGGAGGTTCGACCCTGCTGGCGGCTCAAACGAATGCGCCCATCAAAGGCACGCTGGCTGTTGCGCTCGCGACTCTTGGGGCTTTCGACAAGGCGGAGCCCCTCCTGAAATCCGCGGAGGCGGCCAAGGAACCTCAGGCTAGACTGCATCGCATCTTGTTCGAGGCGTTGATCGCTGAGAAGGCGGGGAAAGTGGATGCGCTGACCAACGCCTGCATGCGGGCGATTCGCGAGGATTTTCGACACCCGGTGGCGTATTATTTGCTGGCGAAATCGGCTCTGGATCGGAAGGAGTTCGCCCGAGCGGAAAAGCACGCCAACGAAGCCCTGGCTTTCGAGCCCCAGATGGCGCCCTCCATGTTTCTGCTTGGCATCGCGCGGCATGGATTGAACAAGCGGGAAGAAGCGGCCCAGGACCTTGCGAAAGCGATGCAGATGGATCCGCTGGACGCTCGCCCGCGCCTGGCCTTGGGCACCCTTTACGCTGAGGCGGGAGCCCATGCGCAAGCGGTCGGATTGTTTCGGGAAGTGGCTACGATGAACCCCACGATGTTCATTGCCAGAGAGCGCCTCGGCCTTTCGCTCTTGGAACTGGGGCGGACCGACGAGGCGGTGGCGACCGCGCAGGAGGTGTTGCAGTCGCAACCGCAATCGATTCAAGCCCGCTACACGCTGGCGCTCGCCCAACTAAGGGCCGGAAAGATCGAGGAGGCCGAGCGGGAATTGAAACTGTTCACCGAAGCTGCTCCGAACGCATCGGAAGGCTATTATTTGACGGGATTGGCCAAGGCCTTGCGAAATCGTCCCCAAGAGGCGCACGCGAGCCTGGCCAAGGCACTTCCTCTGGCGGCCCAGCGCAGCGGGGTGCTCAGCGCCATGGCCACCTTTCACCATCTGGCGGGAGATCTCGACGAGGCGGCAAAAGGTTTTCAGGAGGCTTTGCCGGGAGCCCAACCGGGGATGACGGACCGCATTCATTTTCAGCTCGGATTGCTGGCGTTGGATCGCAAGGACTGGAAAAAGGCGCACGAATGGTTTCAAAAAAGCACGAAGTTCGTTTCAAATTTTCGAAGCGACTTGCTCGATTACCCGAGTCTCTTTCAGGCGGCTCCGGCGAAGAGCCTGGGTTCCTCCAGCCTGGGCTGCCTGCTGCTGGCGGACCGTTTTTTGGTGGCATCCCGGGATTCCTTCAAGAAGTCGTTGCAGTCTCACCCCCGGGACGCGGTGGCTCTGTTGCTGGGCGCGAGCGCGTCGGCGCGAATGGGCGACAGTCCGCAAGCCCTGGAATGGCTTGCGAAGCTCGCCGCGTTGCAGCCCAATTACTGGCCCGCGCACTATGCCTTGGGGGACCTTTATCTGAACCGGCGGGATTGGGAGAAATCGGAGGCTTCCTTGAAACGCACGATCGAACTCGACCCCCTGAACGAGGCGTCCTATCTCCGATTGCTCGGCATTTATCGCGAGAAGAAACAGCATGATCAAGCCGACGCGACGGCCCGCCAAATGATGGCGAAAATGCCGTCCAATCCCCTGGGGTTCAATGAAATGGCGGCTTTGCTGGCAGACCGGAAAGAAAAGCTCGACGAAGCTTTGACGCTCGCCAAGAAGGCCCTTTCGATGGAAATGAAGAATGGCTATTTCCTCGATACCCTGGGCTGGGTGCATTACCAGCGAGGCGAGTTTACGCAGGCGGAAAAGACGTTGCGGGAAGCTGTGGCCGCTCTGCCGCGGCATCCTGAAGTGCGACTGCACCTTGGCTTGGTTCTTTTCAAGAATCAAAAGCTGGAGGAATCCGGAACTCACTTGCAGCAAGTGCTGAGCTTGGCGCCCGGTTCAAGCTTGGCCAAAGAGGCCCAAGATTTGTTACCCAAGACGGTAAAACTTGGAGGCACGCCGTAGGCCGTTGCCTGATGGTTGCTCCTCATCCGAGTTTCGCAAGACCCCGTGTCATTTGGGACGACCGCGTGCGGACGCTGAGAGACTGACCAGGTGGGAGTCTTCGCGGGCATTCTCATCGTGCCTTGTTTTATGGGGACCGTGCCCTGGCTGCGAGCTACGAAGGATGGCGTGATCTTGCATGTGAAAGCCGTGCCTCGTGCCCACCGGACCGAGGTGGCCGGTGTGGCCGGGTCCGAGTTGCGCATCCGGGTGGCCGCGCCGCCGGTGGATCAAGCCGCCAATCGATCGTTGCGCGATGGGTTGGCCGAATGGCTGGGCATCCCGAAAGCCGCCGTGACGCTGATCCGGGGGAACACTTCCGCGCACAAGCAATTCCTCGTGGTTGGGATCTCAATGCAAACCGCTGCGGAAAAGCTGCGAACCCGCCGGTAAGCGGCAACCAGGGTTGTTTCTTCCATCACCCCTCGCGAACGTTCGCGAGCCGAAACCCGTGCCGTCGGATGACGAGGCACCGTCGATGGGAGTATATTCTCAAGAATTTCGTCTAAGAAATCGAAGGCGGGCGTGTCATGAAGGTATGGCACGGTTGATCTTCAAGACACGAACACGTTGAAAGACATCGAAATGGTTCTTGGATCCATGCCCGAGCCTGACCCACCCGAGTCCTGTTCGCACCTAGCACGGGAAGAAGGGCCGGACCGTGATCCCATCGAGGCCGTGTTTGCGGTGATGGAATCGCCGCTCTTGTCCTACGCGTGGCGTTGGACCCACGACCGGACTCAGGCGGAAGACTTGGTGCAGGAAGCGTTCATGAGATTGCATCGACAATTCAGCGCGGTGAAAGAACCCCGGCGATGGCTGTTTCGAACGGTGCATCATCTGGCTCTGAATCTGGCCCGGGACTCCGCCAAGATAGTGCCTTTTGAGGCGCCGAATCGTTCGGAGGAATCGGGCTGGGGCGGACAGGATGCGGTGGCCGATCCCGGCCCGCTTCCGGATGAAGCTCTTGCTCAATGGGAAAAGAAACGCCGGATAAGGTTGCTGGTCGATTCCCTCGAAGCGCGCAGCCGCGAATTGGTGAAACTGAAGTTCGAGGACGGACTCTCCTATCAGGCGATGGCGGAGCGAACGGGGCTGACCTCGGGCCACGTCGGTTACCTGTTGCACCACGCCCTCAAAAGTCTTGGAGAAAAAGTGCGTCAGGAAGGCATCACGCCATGAATGAAAACCCCACATTCCGAGATTCCAAGGAAGCGAAGATAACCGCCCATATTTTGGGGGAACTGGGACCGGAGGAGGCGTCCGAACTCACCGCGGAAATGGCCAAGCATCCCGAGCTTGGAGCGGCTCGCGCCTCCCTCGAGGCGACGGTCGCTGTGTTGCGGGGTCTGAAAGCGAATACCACGATGGGAAGCCGCGACTCCGGCGAGGCCCTTGAGCTTCCCAATGAGAAACGCCAGCGATTACTCGCGGCCTTTCGGGTCAGCCGTCCGGCAGCGTTCGCGGATCGTTGGAAGCGCTGGAGGATCGCACCCACTCAGGAGTGGTTGAAGGTGGCGGCCATGATCACGGCTCTCTTGGCGCTCTCCGCTTCGCTCTTCCAGAGCTATCGCTGGGCTTCCCAGTCGCCCCTGGGATCACCCGAGCTTGTCGCAGGCAATCCCGGTGTAGTGTTATGGGATGTGGCCCCTGAGTCCGAGGCCAAAACCTCGCCGTCGTTAGAAAACTTAGTCAGGGAGAATATCCCCGCGACGACTCGATCGATTCGAGGTCGGGGTGCAAGCCTGCCAAGCGGACAAGCTGGAGGTTCAGTCCCATCCTGGAACTTTCTCCCGCAAGCCTCCACGGAGGATTTCTACAAGTCACCCGCATCCGCTGCACCGATGCTCGCCAGTCCCGGAGCGACGAAGGGGCTGGACGTTGCGGATGGGGAGAATGCGCCGGTGCTCGGTCCGGTGGTGAGTTTGAGTCGAAACTTGCGGGCGGCGACTTCGGCGCCCGCGAAAGTGTCTTCCGACGCTCCGGTATCCGCGCCGCTCACACTGGTGCCGCCCGCGCCCGCGCAGGCCGCGCCCAGGCCGGTCCTTCAGGCTTTGGAAAGGAAAGTTCCTCAACCGGCCATGGATCCTCGGATGATGGCAAGGTACGGACTCGTGCCGCGCCCACCTTCAGGAGAAGCGGACAAGGACCGGACCCTGGGCCGAAACCCGGGTGCGGTTTCGAGAGTGGCGGAATTGAACGAATCACTCCAAGAGCGTGAAATGGTGGATCAACTTTCCGACCTGAAGGCCGATGGAAGCAGAAACACGGACAAGGCGGAGGTTTTCGCGTTCACGGGGGATGAGTTGGCGGCAGACAGGAGTGATGCGGCGGGTGCGAAGACAGAGCAAGAATCCCGAGGGAATGACGCGAGAGTTCCTTCGGTCAGTGATGGATTCGCTTTGGCTCAAGCCGGGTCTGCTTCCAGGGAGAATCCTGATGAACTGCGCCGGCAAGAGGTGAGGGGTGCCGCGCGGTTGACGGAGTTGGGACTCGCAGCCAAGGAGAAGGCGCTGTCGGAAGAGGGGTTAGGGAAGAAGCTCGCTCTTGAGGGTCAAACTGGGTTGAACCGGGATTTGAAAGAGGGCGGCTCGCCTCGTTCGATTGTTGCGGTTCAACCCGAGAAGTCCCCCGCGACCGATCCTTTTTCGACCTTCTCGCTCCATGTTTCCGATGTTTCATTCAAACTGGCTCAGGCCTCCCTGCGAGATGGAGCGTTGCCTGATCCCGCCTCCATCAGGAGCGAAGAGTTCATCAACGCGATGGATTACCGAGACCCCGAACCTCGATCAGGCCAGCCTCTCGGTTTCGTCTGGGAGCAGGCTCGATATCCCTTCGCGCACCATCGCGACGCTCTGCGATTCAGCGTCAAGACGGCCGCCGCGGGTCGCACTGCTGCTCAGCCTTTGAACCTGGTGCTGCTGCTGGATAATTCGGGTTCGATGGAGCGTGCGGATCGGGTGCGGATTCGAAGGGAATGCCTCCGCGTGCTGGTGGAACAACTGCGTCCCATCGACCGCATCAGCGTGCTGGCTTTTGCGCGCACCACGCGACTGGTGGCAGACGCCTTGCCGGGTGATCAAGCGGGCGGCCTCCCAGCGAGTTTTGCCGAACTTGTGCCCGAAGGGGGGACCAACTTGGAGGAGGCGCTGAAACAAGGTTACCGGCAGGCCCGGGCCCGGTTCAACCCGCAGGGCGGCAATCGCGTCGTCTTGTTGACCGATGGAGCGGCCAACCTGGGTGAAGCCAATCCGGAGGCGCTGCGCCAGATGGTCGAACATCATCGCCGCGGGGGCGTGGCGCTGGATTGCTTCGGCATCGGCTGGGACGGGCTGGACGACGCTTTCCTGGAGGCCCTTTCCCGCAATGGAGATGGACGGTACGGTTTTGTGAATAGTCCGGAAGCCGCGGCGACGGAATTCGCGGCCCAATTGGCGGGAGCTCTGAGGGTCGCTGCCTCTGACGTCAAAGTGCAAGTGGAGTTCAATCCACGCCGCGTTCGGACTTACCGGCAGGTGGGCTATGCCCGTCATCAGCTCACGAAGGATCAGTTTCGGGACAATACCGTGGACGCGGCGGAGCTTGCGGCCGCGGAGTCGGGAAACGCGATTTATCTCGTTGAGACCGATCCGCAGGGAGAAGGACTTCTGGCGACGGTGCGGGCTCGATTCAAGGTGCCTGGCACCTCCGATTATCGCGAGCAATCATGGCCCGTTCCCTACCGGGGTCCGGCACCCGCGTTGGACAAGGCCTCTCCCTCCCTTCGACTGGCCCTGGCCGCGTCGGCCTTTTCGGAGTGGCTCGCGCAAAGTCCGTTCGCGGCCGAGGTCAACCTGGAATTTTTGACGCGGACGGTGGACGCATTGAAACCGAGCTTTCCCTACGACCAGCGCCCGCAAGAATTGCAACAGATGATTCAACAAGCCCTGTCGATCCAGGGATCCAAACCATGAAGCCTATGATTGACACGCCTTCCTCGAGTGCGGCGGCGGATCGGGGGATCCGAGCTCCCATGCCTGCGGTCCTGAGCTGCCCGCCCTGGACTTCGTATGTCCGGGGGTTGTTTGTCCTCTTGCTCGCGGGAGGGATGGGAGTGGCCCGGGGCGGTCCGGCGGAGGCGCAGAGTGTGAACATTCAAGGCGGCATTGCGGACGGCAAGGCGCGGCTGCTGATCGAAGCCCTCTTGAAAGAGCACGGGGAGGATCGATTAAAGGTTTTCCATACGACCTCCATCAACCATCACCTGCGGGTTCAATCCGATCAGATTGAGCACGCCCTGGATTTGAAGTTCGAGGTTTTGCAGGGGGAGGCCAGGGAAGTTCAACTCGCCCTGAAAGGCGAAGGCGAAGTGGTGTCGGTCTCGGGCGAAGCGATTCAAGACTGGAGTGTGCGTCGCGAACCGGGCGGGTCGGCTTGGCTGGTGCTGCGGACTCGCAAGCGGGACAAACCATGGGATCAGTTTCAGGCCTCTGTGGTTGCACTGACGAAACTTTCCGGGCTGCCCGCGACGGTTTCCCCGCTGGTCGTGCATGGCGCGGTCGCGGCTCTGGGCAGCGGGATGATTCGCGTCACGGACACACCCGAAATGTCGGCTGAGGTGGTCGAGTCGGCGGGACTTGTTTCCCTGCCTGGGGGGGCGGCGCAGGGGAATCGAGGTACTGCGGGCCAGGCCGGAACCGACGGGAGTGCTGCTTATCGGATCCAGGGAGAGCCCTATCGGTTCACGTTGAAATGCAGCTTGTCGGATCCGGAATCGAGAACGGTGGTTTTGCGAGGATTCGAGCTGAGGGGTGATCTGGGGGATGGTCGGGCGGGGTTCGAGCTCGTGGGAACGGCGAGAGTGGGAAACCCTCGAGGCGGGACCATGAGATTGCTGTCGGGCGGCGCTGCGTTGAGCGAGTCCCAGGATACAGGAGACGCGCGGCTGGAGTTTTCGGAGGGCGCCTATCGCCTGAAGTTCGATCGTCCGGGCGATTATTCGTTGCGGGTGCGTTTCAACGCGCAAGTGGCGCGGTCGAACGATTGGCAAACCGTGCGGTTTCAGGTCGCTCAGGGGGCGCTCCAGCCGGTGGTATTGAAAGGGCTTTCGCCCGAGGCCGAGGTTGAGTTTGCCGGCTCGGCCCGGGCGGTTCGTTCCGGGACGGAAGCGCGAGCCCATCTGCCTTCGGATGGGACGGTTCAATTTGCTTGGAAGAAGGCGCGCCCGGAACTTGAGTCCAAACTGTTTTACTCCGCCGAAATGCAAATGAACGTGGTGGTCGCGCAAGGTCTTGTGAAACAGGCGGCCCTGCTTCAGGGGCGGGTGATGCAAGGGGAGCTTGGGCAACTGGTTCTTCGACTCTCCGGTGCGGGAGATTTGACGCGGGTTCAAGGGGCGCAAATTCTGTCCTGGCAGGTGGCTCCAGCCGGGGGGGGGTCAGCCGACCGGCTTCTGACGCTGCGGTTCAATCAGGCGGTGAAGGAGCATTTCGTGGTGCAAATTCATTCACAGACGGATCTCGGGGCGTTGCCGGCGCAAGCTTCGCTGCTGCAATTGGCGCCGGAGGCGGCCACGCGATTCGCGGGACACATCCGGGTGGTCAACGAGGGGGTGGTCCGGTTGGAGGTGCTTTCGAGCCGGGGCCTGTCGCAGGTATCGCCCGAGCAGTTTCCCGAGAACGATCAAACCCGGAGCGTTTTTCCGGCGCCGGGTCCGCAGCGATTCGTGTTTCGCTTTTCGACGGCGGACTTTGGATTGACCCTGCGGGCCGACACCATTCTGCCGGAGCTGGGAGTTTCGCAGGTGCTTGTTTATCACGCGGGGGAGAACGAAACGTGGATTGAAGCGGAGTTCGACGTGGAGGTCAGGGAGGCGCCCATTCGCGAATTGCTCCTGCGCGTCCCCCAAGGTTATGCTCTGGCTAAAGTAAGCGCTCAAGGGATGAGCGATTATGTGCTTGGGAGTTCCGAGGATCAACCGGAGTTGCGGCTGGTTTACGGACAGCCCGTGCTGGGGCGCCAGTTGGTGCAATTGCGTCTGGAGCGGAATGCAGCGCTGGGAGCGAGCGCCTGGACGCTGCCGCGTTTGGAAGTGCCTCGTGCGAAGTCGGTGCGGGGGGCGGTGATCGTGTCTTCGGACATGGGGTTTCGGGTGAACGCGGGCAGAATCAGCGGGCTGGTCGAGTTGGCGACCGCCTTCGCCCCGAAGAAGGTCGTGGGCATTCAGGCTGCCTTCCGCCTGGTGGAACCCTCCTGGGCGGCGGAAGTCATGATCGAGCGGCTTCCGCAGACGATCCAGGCGGAAGCGTTTCATTTATTCTCGATCGGAGAGGGGCTCGCATACGGGGGGAGCACGATCCAATACTCGATCGCAGGAGCTCCGAAGGGAGTCTTTCTGGTCGAGCTTTCGGAGGAGTATGCCAACGTCGAATTCACGGGGAAGGACGTGCGGGGCTGGCAGAAAACACCCGAGGGTTATCGTGTGCAACTGCACAATCCGGTCGCGGGTTCGTTCACCATGCTGGCCACCTATGAACGCGCTTTCAAGCCGCAGGGCGCGACCCTCGCCTTCACGGGAGCACGTCCATTGGAAGTGCAGTCCGAGCAAGGCCACACGGTCGTTGTGAGCGCCTACCAATTTGCCGTCAAGCCCGTCAATGTCAGTCCTGGATTGATCGCGCTTGAGCCGGCGGAGGTGCCTTCCGAGTTTCGGCTCTTGTTCGACTCGCCCGTCCTGGCTGCGTATCGTTATGCCGCGCGCCCTTTTCAGCTCCAGCTTGAATTGAGCCCGCTGGCCCAAGGCGAAAGTTTAAGCCTGGTGGCCGACCGCGCCTCCTTCTCCACCCGGATTTCCAAGGACGGTGAAATCCTGACGACCGCGCGCTATTTTCTGAAGAATCGAGGCCACACGCATCTGCGCCTCGAGCTTCCCTCCGGAAGCGAATTGTGGTCCGCCACCATCGACGGAGTGACCGCCGCGCCCATCAAGGATGGCGCCAGCAGCCTCCTGCCGCTGCCCAAACAACCGGATCCGAACACGGTGCAATCCCTCGAGCTCAAGCTGGCGAGCCGTGCCAGCACCGAGCGCTATCTTCGCGCCGCCCTGCCGGTGTTGTCGTGTCCGGTTCTGCTGGGCGATTGGAGCATTGCCGCGGATTCCGGGCGCCAACTGGTTTATCGGACGGGCTCGCTGGTGCCCTCGGGAGGGATTCCGGACCCTTCATCGTTTGCCACATTGGGCCGAGCCTGGCGCGATGCGCGCTCGTCCTTGGGGCTTTTGGCGTTGATCGCGTCGGGTCTGGTGCTTTTGGGATTGGCCGCGACTCGTTGGGCCAGTGGTTCCGAGGCGGCGAGGAACAAGGCAGTCTCCTGGCTGGCGAGATGGGTGGGGCTGCTGTCGCTCGTGCTCGCGCTGGCGGCCTTGATCCCGATAATGGAGACTGTCGGCCGTCATCGCATCGGAGATGTGAGTGTGCTGCGTTTTGTGGCGCCTGTTCAGCAAGCAGGCAGTTCTCTGGCGGTTGAATTGGGCAATCTGCCTTCCGGGGTCTCCTGGGGGGGCAGATTCTCCAGTCTGATTCCCGCGGCATTTGCCATCGGGTTGTGGTTGCTGAGTGTGAGGGAAGCCTGGACGTGGTTGCGACCGGTGTTGGGACCGATAGGCTGGACGCTGTTGGCGTGGTCCACTTTGAAAATGCCTGGCGCCGGAGAATGGTTTTTCGGCTTGTTGGCGGTCTTCCTCCTTTTCCGGGTTTGTGGTCCTGGGGTGCTTCGATTGTGGCGGGCGAAAGGATTGGGAGGAACGACCGGAGGAGGTTCGACCTCGGCCCCGGTGGTGGCGGCGCTGCTGGTGGGGATCATCGGGATGGGCCAGCAGGCTCAGGCCCAGGCTTCGAGCCAGCAGCGTAGTGTCAACGAACCGGTTTTGACGGGGGAGACGGTCTCCAAGACGGCCTCCCGGAAATCGGTGGCTGATTGGATCGAACAGGAGGTTCGCATTGAGGACCGGCATGTTCAGGCTCAAGTGATTTTGAAATGGCGGGCGTTGAAGGGGCAGTCGATTCCAGTGTTGGCGGGAACTGCGGTGTTGACCTCTTTGGAAGCCCCCACCAACGCAGTGCAGTGGGTGCTCGACGAGGCGGCGCCGGGCTCGGTTCACCGTCTCTGGGCATTGAAGGATGGGGCGGTTGAAGTCCGATTCTCCTATCAGACCGAGTCCCAGCTGCACGGCGGCATCCCGGGCTTTGTTTCGCCCGTTTTCCATGGACTGGTCAATCGATGGAGTCTCACCGTGCGAGGGGCGGAAGTGGAAGTTCACTCCCCGCAGTCGGTGGCGCATGAATCGCTGACCCGGGAAGGTCACACCCACGCCAAGCTTGTGACGCTGCCTCTGGATCGAGCTTTGGTGACCTGGCGTCCGCGCAGCCGTGACACGCGCAGCGAGAAGGCGTCATTCTTTGTGGAGTCGGCCCACCTTTACGCCCCGGCGGCGGGGGTGGTCGATGGATTGCATTGGGTCCAGATCCGCCCGGTTCAGGGGGAGTTAGGCGAGTTGGCGCTGGAAGTGCCGGAGGCGATGGCCATTGCGGATGTGACGGACGGTGCCCTGAAGCCGGTCCCGGCCGAAGTCGGCACCCGGGCCAGGCCTGCGTCCCCGGCGCCCCTTCTCGCTTCCTGGAGTTTTGCGCCTGACTCGCGGGTGTTAAAAATTCAGATGGCTGCTCCGCAATCGCGGCCGTTCCAGCTCGTGATCCGTTCCCAATCTGCGGCGAGCCCGCTTCCCTTCACGAGAAAGCTTGGGATGATCTACGTGAAAGGAGCCGAGGGACACGTCGGCTTGGCTGGATTAGCCACGGGTGAAGAAGTGCAGCTCGATCGGGTCGATCCGTCGGGCATGAGCGCGATCAGCTTGGAGGACTTTCCAGGCGCCCCGATGGGGATCCTGTCGCAAACCCATCCCGGGTTGACCTTGCGCAGGGCTTTTCGAGCGGGCACCCGCGAAGGCATGCTTGAGGTGCGCGCCAGCGCCGTGGAACCCGATGTGCGAGTCGAATCCCAGCAAACCATTTCCGTGGGAGAGGATCGCCTCGTGCTGGCAGCCAACTTGGTGGTCAGTGTGGCGAGGTCGGGCGTGTTTCGCTTCAGCTTCACGCTGCCGAACGGGCTCGAGGTCGAGTCTCTCTCGGGTAACGGCATGAGTCATTGGACTGAGCTCGCGCGTCCGGAAGGCCGTGTGGTCACGATGCATTTGCCGGGCAAGACCCTGGGGGAAACACGTTTTGCCATCACGCTGGCCGGAGCCGGATTGAAAGGGGTTCCGCGATGGACGGTTCCGAGACTGGAATTGCGGGAAGCCTCGAAGCAGCGGGGCCAGTTGATCATCGTTCCCGAACAAGGTTTGCGGGTGCAGGTCGGAAACCGCGAAAACGTCACCCAGCTCGATCCTCAAAAGGCCGGGATCCATCAAAAAGGCGTTCTGGCCTTCCGAATTTTGCAGGAGCAGTGGGTGTTATCCTTGGACTTGGCGCAAGTGGAATCCTGGGTGCAAGCGACCAGTTTGCAGCACGTCACCGTGGGGCCGGCCCAAGTGCGGACTGGGGTGAACTTGCAGTATCAAATTGAAAACACCGGGCTCAAGGCCTTGCGGGTGCGGATTCCGACCAACGCGGAAAGCCTGCGTTTCAAGGGCGATCAGGTCGCCGATTTCGTCGCCTTGGGCGACGCGGACGAGAACGGATTGCGCACGTGGGAAGTCAAACTCCACCGACGTGTCCTGGGACGATATCTTCTCCAAGCCAGCTTTCAGACCGGTCTCTCGTCCGAGGCGCAGGATTTCACGATTCAGGGAGTGCAAGCGGTGGACGCCGGACTGCAGCGAGGATTCGTTTCGCTTGAAGCCACGGGCCGGACCCAAGTCCGCCCTGGAACGGTGCCGGACGGGCTTCAGGCCTCGGAGTGGCAAAGCGTGCCCAGAACGCTGCAGCAAGACGTCGTGACCGCGTCCGCCAGTCACACGTTCCGGTTGGTGGACGCGTCGTGGCAGTTGCCGTTGAAGATTGAACGCCACGAGGCCGCCAAGCTGTTGCCGGCCCGCGTCCAGTCTGTCACGTTGAGATCCGTCATTTCCGACGAGGGCGTGATGCTCACGGAAGCGCGGTTGGAGTTGTTTCCCGGGGACAAGCGGCTGCTTCAAATCGCTCTGCCGGCCGAGGCGAAGTTCTGGTATGCCCTCGTCAATCAGAATGGCGTGTGGCCATGGAAAGAAGGGGACAAGACTTTGATCCCCCTCGAGGCCGCCAAGTCCGGAGCCGTCTCGGTCGTGGAGATTTATTACTCGAGCCGCATCGGTTCCCCGCACACCCGGCGGCTGGACCTTGCCCTGCAAGGACCCAGGTTCGATCTGCCCCTGGAGAATATCGCTTGGCAAGTGCGATTGAATCCCAAGTGGCGTCTTGATTCATGGAAGGGCACGCTGGAGTTGAGGGAAGAGAGCTCTCTGCCGGTCGAGCCCTTCGATCTGGGCGGATACCTGAGCAGGGAGTCCAAGGCGCGAGCTGAGCGCAGCAAAGCGGCTGAGGAGTTTCTTAATTTCGGCAATCAATTGCTTGAAACGGGAGATCCCCAGCAAGCCCGCCGGGCGTTCCAAAATGCCTTCGGACTCAGCCGTCACGATCATGCGTTCAACGAGGATGCCCGGGTCCAGCTCCACAATCTCAAACTGCAACAAGCGATGGTGGGGTTGAACGTGCTCAACAACCGGCAGCCCGCCCGGGGGGAAACTCCCGCTGCGAAACAGGCGACGGCGGTCGCGGGCCGGGCCGGCGCCTACACCCAGGCCGAAGCCAAGGAACTCCTGGATGCGAATACCGCGGAGGACAACGCGTCCATGACGAAGCTGGCGGAACGACTGATCCAGCAACAGGACGCGGCCGTGCCGGCGCCGGCCGCGATCCGGGCCACTCTGCCCGACCAGGGCAAGCAACTGACGTTCACGCGCGCGGTGCTCGTGGACACTTTTGCTGATTTGTCGCTGCGATTGAGGGCGTCGTCATCAGCGCCAGCGAGCTCGGGAGCTCGTTTTGCGCTCCTGGGATTGCTCTTGTTGCTCTTCGGAGTTTTGGGCCTGGGCAGCCGTTGGGCGGCGCGATCTTGATGGAGTTGGTCGCGGTCGTGCGGGGCGGTACTTTTTGCGCAAGAACTTCGCGGTTTTCGCAATCGATCGCCGCTGGTCTAACCCGGATATATCATAGGTCGTGGCGATTTTGGACAATTTGGGGCGTAATCGCCAATGTTGACGCGGGTTTGGCGGCCTGATGGGGATTTCCAGGTTTTTGACAGGGTGTCAGGATTTGGCGGCGCGCTGACGGGTG
>Ga0194132_10000785_pt1 | contig 64422 bp, 56 predicted proteins | sample TA2KigOf80mmetaG_FD_148612 | JGI IMG/M metagenome (GOLD analysis project Ga0194132, IMG submission 148612) | Freshwater microbial communities from Lake Tanganyika, Tanzania - TA2015054 Kigoma Offshore 80m | ecosystem: Environmental > Aquatic > Freshwater > Lake | place: Tanzania: Lake...
TAGGGACGTGGAAGTCAGGGTTGCGGCGGCGGCGGTGCCGAGCCTCGATGCCGGGGCGAGCCCGGGTGCGACAGCGGCGGCAGCGCCGACGAGCGTCGCCAAGGCCATGCAACTCCTCGACGACGCCAGCGCACTGGCAGCGGCGGTCGAACGGATCCGGGCCGTCGGAAGCGTCGCCCTTTGGGCAGAGGCCTCCACCCCGGACCCGCTGCGAGGCGAGCTCGTGGGACTCGGGCTGGCGCTCGTCGACGGCGACGCGTGGTACCTCCCGTTCGGGCACGCGCAGCCGTTCGAGCTGTCGTTCGAGGGCGATGAGCCCGGCGAGGTGCGCAATCTACCCGCTCTCACCCACAAGGTATGCAGGTCGCTCAAGGACGTATTGGAGAGCGAGCAGGTGGCGAAGGTCGGCCACGATTTGAAGCGTACGGCTTTGGTGCTCTCCCGCGCGGGCGTCACGCTACGAGGGTACGCATTCGACACGATGGTGGCGAGCTACGTCCTCGAGCCCGGACAGCGAGCACACGACTTCGTCTCGCTGGCGCTCGAGCTGCTCGCCCACAAGCCGTCCACGTACGCGGAGGTGGTGGGCACCGGACAGCGCGCGGTCTCGTTCGCCGAGGTGCCGGTGGAGCGCGCGCGCGACTACGTGGGTGAGGCAGCACGGCTCTCGCTTCGCGTCGTCGAGCGACTCGAGGCGCAGGTCGCAGAGGGCCCGCTCCGGCGACTGTTCGACCAGCTCGAGATGCCGCTGATCCCCGTCCTCGTGCGCATGGAGCTCGCCGGGATCGCGATCGACGAAGACTTCTTCAAGGGGATGCGCTCTCGCATCAAACGAGAGCTCGACCAGGTGCAGGGGGAGATCTTCAAACTGGCAGGCGGCGACTTCAACCTGAATTCGACGCCGCAGCTCAGGCAGGTGCTCTTCGAGAAGCTCGGGCTGCCGATCCTGAAGCGGACCAAGACGGGTCCGTCCACGGATGCGGAAGTGCTTGAGGAGCTCGCGGAGCTCGGGCACGACGTGCCGCGACTCATGATCGAGTATCGCGAGCTCGAGAAGCTGCGCTCGACCTATGTCGACGCGCTGCCACTGCTGGTGAATGCGCGCACGGGGCGCATCCACACCAGCTTCAATCAGGCGGTCGCGGCCACGGGGAGACTCTCGTCGAGCGACCCCAACCTCCAAAACATCCCCATCCGCACGGATCTCGGCAGGGAGATCCGGAAGGGATTCGTAGCCGCGCCGGGGAGGGTCTTTCTCTCCGCCGACTACTCGCAGATCGAGCTGCGCGTGCTGGCGCACTTCTCTGGGGATCAGGCGTTCGTGACCGCGTTCACGCAGGGGATCGACGTCCACAAGCAGACTGCGGCGGTCGTCTTCGGCGTGCCCGTCGAGCAGGTGACGCCCGCCATGCGCGGGCAGGCCAAGACCGTCAACTTCGCGACGCTCTACGGGCAGGGGCCGTTCGGCCTGGCACGCCAGCTCGGCATCTCGCGCGACGAGGCGCGGGAGTTCATCGATACGTACTTCGAGCGCTTCCAGGGCGTGCGGAAGTTCCTCGACGCACAGGTGGAGATGGCCAAACGCGAGGGGTACGTCGAGACGCTGATGGGGCGCAGGCGGCGCGTGCCCGAGTTGCAGTCGAAGAACTGGAACATCCGCCAGTTCGGCGAGCGCGTTGCGCAGAACACGCCGATTCAGGGGACGGCCGCCGACCTCATGAAGAAGGCGATGATCGACGTGCAGGCCGCGCTCGACGAAGCCGGCGCGGGGGCATCGATCCTCCTCCAAGTGCACGACGAGCTCCTGCTCGAGGTGGCCAAGGAGGAGGTCGAGGCCGTGCGCGCGCTCGTGATCGAGAAGATGGAGCGCGCGATCGAGCTGAGGGTCCCGCTCGTGGCGGACTCTGGCACCGGGGCCAACTGGTACGAGTGCAAGTCGGGCGCGTAGGGTAGCGCGCCCGCCGCTTCACGTAGGCCGATCCTGCCATCGGAGCGCCCCACCGGACGGCTCATCCTTCCGCGATTACGCAGGCTTCAGAGGTCTGCGGGGCCGCTGTGGCACGAAGAGCTCAAAGGGCCATTTCCCCCATCTCGCAGTGTGAGGTGCCCCTGTGGTGGAACGGCAGACACACCCGATTGCGAGTCGGGCGAGCTTCGGCTCGTGAGGGTTCGAGTCCCTCCGGGGGTACACCACTTGCACGCGCGTCGTTGACCACCTCGAGCGACCCGTGTACGTTGGACCACGACTCGCAATCGGGCGTGGTTTCCGCCACGCCGAAGGGCCCGGGGACATTTGTCCTCGGGCCCTTCAGATTGTCGGGGCGGCGAGGACTCTAGAGCCAGTCGCGGAACTGACGCGCCACCGAGAAGAGCGCCTCCCACCCACCGCCCCGCACTCCGTGCGCCAGGTCGAGGCGCGCGGCGTCCCAGCCGAACGACAGGCCCGCGCCCACCGAGCCGCGCAGGCCGTCCGAGTCTTGTACGACCCAGTCCGCGGGCAGGCTGCGACTACCGAGGTAGGTGGCTCCGACGGAGCCGATCAGACGAGCGCCCACGTAGGGTCTGTATACGGGCCAGGTGCTCTCGGCGCGCAGGAGCCAGTGGCGGTCGCCCGTGAACGCCCGGTAGTCGTGGCCGGGAAGCGTCCAGCGCCCTCCGAGCATCGTCAGCGACTGCGCGGGTGCGTCGGATGTCACGGCGCCGCCCGCGAGGCTCACCTCCCCGCGCCAGCGTCGCGCCGGGTTGCCGATCGGCCAGAGCGCCTCGCCCGAGACGCTCGCGAACGTGCGGCTTTCGAGTCGCCCGACCTCGCCGACCAGGTCGGCGCTCCCTCCGCCTGGCAGCCCCAACGGCGCCCGAACCGATAGCGCGCCCAGCCATCCCTCGTCGACGCTGAGCACCGGCCGGAACTCGGTATCCGCGGGGTCGTCGGAGACCACGTCACGCCCACTCGAGTGCCGCTCCGCGCGCACCGTCACGCCGAAGCCCGACGGGTCGGACCCGCGCAGCGTCAGGCGACCGCCGCGCGCGAAATAGGGGTCGGTGTAGTCCTTCTGCCCAGATACCGCGGATATGGTGTTCTCGAGCGGCGATGCGCCAGGATACCGGCCGACGTCCTCCAGGCGGTTCCAATGGAGGTCGAGCACGGGCGTCACGCCGCCGCCGCCGCCGAGCTCCGCGGATACGAGCCCCGAAGGCTCTCGTGCACCGAACGCGTATCCGCCCGAAGTGCGCATCAACAGGGTCGGGGCCGGCCTGAACGAAACCCCGCCGCCCACGCGCAGCCCCTCGGCTCGGTTGTAGCGCGCGGCGTCGGAGACCGCCGAGAAGTAGAACCGGAGGTCCTCCAGGCCACTCATGACGTTCTGCTCGACGACCTGCCTCACCTCGCGCTCCACCTCCGCCAGCGACGGCGGTAGGTCCAAGCCCTGCTCCTCGATGTCGTCGAGGAGCCCGCGCTCGAACGTGAACGCGGCTCGCTGCGCCGGCGACACCTGGCTTACACGCGGACCGGCGAAGAGCGAGAGCGACAGGCTGACGTCGAAGTCGTATGCGCGGATATCGAACTGGGCACGAATGACGCTTCCCGCCATCACGTCGAGCAGCGGAGTTTCTCGGCGGATCTCGATTTCTTGCCGATAAGGGAGCCAGTAGCGCCCCATCCAGAGCGAGTTGTCGAGCGCGACGCGGATGTAGTCGACGTAAGGGTCGACGTACGACGTAGGCGTGAACGAGAAGCTCATGCGCACGATGGCTGCCGTCGCGCGATCGAGGAAGATGGTGCCGACGAAGCCGGGCTGCTCGAAGTCCTTCGGCCGCACGCGCACCTGATAGACCCTAATTTCCTGCGTGCCGCCGGCATAGCTGAGAGTGAGCGAGTCGGCGAGCAGGAAGTCGTAGACGGACTCGGAGGACGGGGCCACGGGATGGGGAACGTCCTCGACCTCGTCACCGTCGCCCATGCGCATGGCGTCACCGAAGTCGTCCTGCACGACGGTCAAGTGATCGAGGTGGTAGGCGATGTCGGTCGGCAGGAGCTGTTGGTCGCGCCGCCCCACGATCACCTGCTTGGTCGAGCGGGGCGCCTGCCAATAGACGTCGAGGGCGACTTGGTCGGCCTTCACGAGCGTGCGGGCACCGGAGTCCGGCCGATCGAAGAAGAAGTACACGTAGCCGCGCGCCTGAGCCTGATAGGAGCGGAACGCGGAGTCGACGACGGTGGAGGTGCGGAGCTGGCGCGCGCGACCGATCAACTCGAGTACGCGCGCGTCGTTCCAGGAGGGTTCGGCCTGCGCACCGACGCCTGTCGGTAGCGCCAGGAGGAAGAGGGCCGCGGCGTTCATCGCCGACGGCATGAGACGCGCCGTCAGGCAGCGCGTTGGCAACCCGCTAGTGCGCGTTCCAGAATCCGGAGAGGGATTCGCCGTGCGGGCTCTCACGGAGCTTCTCGAACGCGCGGTTTCGAATCTGGCGGATACGCTCACGCGTAACCCCGAGGAGCGACCCGATCTCCTCGAGCGTCCGCTCCTCGCCGTCGTCGAGTCCATAGTACAGATAGAGGATCTTCCTCTCGCGCTCCGTGAGGTACGACTCGAACATGGTCTCGAGGAAGTTGCGTCGGGCCACGGCCTCGACGTCCTCCTCGATGTTCGCTGCGGCTGCTCCTGCAAAACGCTCGCCGAAGCTGGCGCTGTCGCGGTCCCCGCGGTCGATGGGAGCGTCGAGGCTGAGCTCGGAGGCGGCCACGCGGCGCAGAGCCCGGATGGTCTCCACGGGCTCGGCCATCTCGTTCGCGATCTCCTGGTCCGTGGGGGACCGGCCCAGCGACTGGGTCAGCTGCGTGTCCGTGCGGGCGAGGCGGGCGAGGTTGGAGTTCTGATTGAGCGGGATCCGCACCGACCTGGTCTGCTCGGCGAGCGCCTGCAGTACTGTCTGCCGAATCCACCACACGGCGTAGGAGATGAACTTCACGCCCTTGTCGGGATCGAACTTCTTCACCGCCTTGAGCAGGCCCTCGTTGCCGATACAGACCAGCTCGGCGAGCCCGAGGCCCCGACCCTGGTACTTCTTCACGTAGGAGATGACGAAGCGGAGGTTGGCCGTCACCAACCGCTCGGCGGCCTCCTTGTCACCCGTGCGCGCCCGTCGGGCGAGCTCTCGCTCCTCGTACGGATCTTGGATGAGGGGATACTTCTCGACGTCCTGCAAATACTGGTCGAAGGAGTCCAGTCCGCGAGAGGAAGAGAACATTCGGGATTTCCGGTCCTCATCTGGGGGGCGACGAGGCCTGGCTCACAGAGATACTTACCCCGGAAACCAGCACTACGCTTGGGTTTACCGCGGAGGCTGGAGAGCCAGTCCGAGATTCAAAAGGGTAACGGTCAAGCTATAAAGGCATGTTTCCACGGTCAAAGGTTTTTTTTCGACTTGAAGGATCGGCGGTGGGCGGCCAGGGCCCCGGCCCCGGCGTCGGATGCGCACAGACCGGGTCGGCTCCGTCAGCCGAGCACGAACTCGGCGCGGAGGCTGGCCTCGCTCGGTCCGTTCACCCCGAAGAACACGCGGGCGGACGCTCCGCTCTTGGTGCGCAGGTCGATCCGACGGAAGTACGCCGTCTCGATGACCGCCTCCGTCACGAGCGGTCCGAGGTCGACGGACGCGGGGGCCTTGCGCCCTCGGTAAACGAAGAGCGGAGACCCGCCACGCACCACCACCCATCCTGTGGCGAAGCGTGGGGCACCCGGAAGGCGGTGCGCGCCCGCCCGGCTCCCCCGAAGGGCCCCGCCGGGAGCGAGCGCGTCGCCTTCCAACGCGCGGCGAACCCATTCGGGCAACTCCTCCGGGCCGAGCCACCTCCGCTGCGTGAGCGTCTGCGACACGCGCGCCACCGCGAGCCGAACCGCGAAGGCGAACGCACGCGCATGCGCGAGCCCCGCGGTCGTCGCGGCGACGAGCACGAGCAGCGCCGCGACGCCCAGCGCGTACCACGGGGCGTCGATGGAAAGCACTGCGAGGCCGAGGACCAACACGTCCTCCAGCAACGACACGAGGAGTACGTGGGGGGACGTCGCCGAGCCGAGCCAGCGTACGATCGCACCGCCGGATCTGACCGCATGGGCAAACGATGCGACCGCACCGGCGGCGCCTGCTCCCAGAATGACCAGCCAGAGAGGCTCGCCGTCGAGGAGCAGGAGCGCGAGCAGGGCGCCCGCGACCGGTCGGATGACCGCGTGAAACGCGTTCCAGACGAGTCGCGACGTCGCGTAGCGCTCGGCCGAGAACTCGAGCAGATAGAAGGTGCCCACCATGATGAGCACGCCGGGAGAGTCGAGATCGCCGAGCGCACCCGGGAGTGGTTGCGCCCACCAGGACGTGGTGGGTGCGGCGCCCAGAAAGAGCAGCGTGAGGGAGAGATCGATGCCCGCGGCCACCGCCAGCGGGAGGAGGACGATCAGCTCCGGAGGGAGCCCGTCCATCGAGTCAGCCGATCTCGGACGCCGCGGTCATCACCACGACCGCGTTGATGCCGCCGAACCCGAATGAGTTGGACACGATGGCCTTCGGCTTCGCGTCCCGCCCGGCTCCGGTGACGTAATCGAGATCGCACCCCTCGCCCGGGGTCTCGAGGTTCAGCGTGGGAGGAATCCAGCCGTCGCGCAGGGTCAGGCAGGAGATACCGATTTCGATGGCGCCGGAGGCACCGAGGGCATGCCCGTGGTAGGACTTGGTGCCCGTCACCGGCACCTTGTCCGCGTGGGCTCCGAGCGCCATGCGGATCGCCTTGCTCTCCGTGGCATCGTTGAGCGGTGTGCTCGAAGCGTGCGCGTTCACGTGCCCGATGTCCGTCGAGCTCAGCTCTGCCGACGCGATGGCGGCCCGCATGCAGTCCGCCGCGCGCGAGCCATCCGGCCTCGGTGCGGCCATGTGGTAGGCGTCGTTGTTGATGCCGTAGCCGCGGAGCTCGGCGTAGATCTTGGCGCCACGGGCACGCGCGCTCTCGGCCGACTCGAGCACGAAGGCACACGAGCCCTCGCCCATCACGAAGCCGTCGCGGTCCTTGTCGAACGGGCGGCACGCCCTGGCGGGGTCGTCGTTGCGCTGACTCATGGCGCGCATGGTTGCGAACGCCCCGTAGCAGACGGGCGCGAGCGGTGCATCCACGCCTCCGGCAATGGCCACGTCGACGACGCCTTCGCGGATGAGTCGCGCGGCCTCACCGACCGCGATCGTGCCCGCTGCACAACTCATCGCATTGGTGGTATTGGGGCCGGTGAACCCGTACTCGATGGCGACGAAGCAGCTCGCCGCACCCGCGAAGGTGGTGGTGGCGATGCGCGGATCGATGTGCTTGGCCCCGCCCGTGATGAAGTCACGCAGCTGAGTCTCGGCGTACGCGAGGCCGCCCATCGCCGAGCCCATCTGCACGGCGACGCGCGCGGGGTCGAGGCTCGTGGTGTCGAGCCCGGCGTCCTGTATCGCGAGCTTGGTGCCGCACAAGGAGAACTGCACGAAACGATCGATGCGGCGAGCCTGTTTCGCATCCATATAGACGGTGGGATCGAAGCCCGCGATCTCGGCGGCCATGTGGCTGCGGAACGGCGACGGGTCGAAGTGCGTGACTTCCGCCACCGGCGAGCGGCGCGCGCGCAGCCCGGCCAGGAGTCCGTCCGCGCCAGCGCCGCACGCGGTGACGGGTCCGATCCCGGTGATGACGACACTGCGACGTTTGGCTGACAACGGCTCTGATCCTCGTCCGCGCCGTGGGCTGCGCGCGGAGATGTTGACGAACCCTGGCGAACGAACGGCCAGCGAAGCTTGGCGGACCGGTGTGCCGAAACGCTAGGATGGATTGCCCGCCCCGCGAATTCGGAGCAAAGGTCACATGGCTCATCGCCGCCAGGAAGCCCTCGATTACCACGCTCAGGGCCGACCGGGGAAGATCCAGGTCGTTCCCACGAAGTCCCTTGCGACTCAGCGGGAGCTCTCCCTGGCCTACACGCCGGGCGTGGCGGACCCCTGCCGTGAGATCCACCAGACGCCCGAGGACGTCTACAAGTACACGGCGCGCGGCAACCTGGTGGCGGTGGTCTCGAACGGCACCGCGGTACTGGGGCTCGGCGACATCGGTCCGCTCGCGGCCAAGCCGGTCATGGAAGGAAAGGGCGTCCTCTTCAAGCGCTTCGCGGGGATCGACGTATTCGACATCGAGATCGACGCGAATGATCCCGAGGATGTGATCCGCTTCTGCGAGATGCTCGAGCCCACCGTCGGTGGCATCAACCTCGAGGACATTTCCGCGCCTGAGTGCTTCGTGATCGAGCGTCGCCTGCAGGAGTCGCTCGACATTCCTGTCTTCCACGACGACCAGCACGGGACGGCAATCATCGTCGGGGCCGCACTCGTCAACGGGCTCGACGTGGTCGGCAAGTCGATCGAGAAGGTGCGTGTGGTGTTCAGCGGCGCGGGCGCGTCGGCGCTCTCGACCGCCGCCCACATCCAGCGTCTGGGCGTGCCGAAGAAGAACATCCTGATCGTCGACTCGAAGGGCGTGCTCTATCGCGGTCGCAAGGAGGGCATGAACGAGTACAAGGAGCCCTTCGCCGTCGAGACCGCCAAGCGCACGCTCGCGGACGCGATGGAGGGCGCCGACGTCTTCATCGGCCTGTCGGCAAAGGGCGTCGTCGCGCCCGAGATGGTGAAGTCGATGGCGAAGCGCCCCCTCATCTTCGCGCTCGCCAACCCGGACCCGGAGATCCTTCCCGAAGAGGTCGCGGCCGTGCGCTCGGACGCGATCATGGCGACGGGCCGATCGGACTACCCGAATCAGGTGAACAACGTGCTCGGCTTCCCGTTCATCTTTCGCGGCGCCCTCGATGTGCGCGCCACGGGGATCAACGCCGACATGATGCTCGCGGCTACGCGCGCCCTGGCCGACCTGGCGCGCGAGGAGGTGCCGGACACCGTGCGGGGCGCGTACGCGGGCTCCGAGTTCAGCTTCGGTCCGGAGTACCTGATTCCGAAGCCGTTCGACCACCGTGTGCTGTACCACGTGGCACCCGCCGTCGCCAAGGCGGCGATGGAGTCGGGCGTCGCTCGCACGCAGTTGGACTTGGAGGAGTACGCGGACCGCCTACGAGGGAGCCTCGGGCCCGGTCGCGAGGTCATGCGCTGGATGACGAACCGCGCACGCAGGAAGCTCGCGCGCATCGTCTTCAGCGAGGGGCACAACGAGACCATCATCCGCGCCGCCGCGCACATGGTCGAGGAAAGCATCTGCAAGCCCGTCCTGGTTGCGCGCCCATTACGGCTCGCCGAGTTGGCCGCCGAGCACGGCGTGGACCTCGAGGGCGTGGAGGTCATGTTCGCTCCGGACGCCGATGAGCTGCGGAGCTCTTTGGCCGCCGAGCTGTTCGCGAAGCGGGCGCGCAAGGGCCTCACGCTCGCCGAGGCCGGGTGGAACATGCTCAAGCCGATCTATTTCGCCGCCGGCCTGCTCGAGGCGGGCCACGCGGACGCCCTGGTGGCGGGCGTGGAGGCGAACTACGCGGAGATCCTACGCCCCTGCCTCGAGGTCGTGGGCGCAAACGCGGGCGGTCGTGTGTCGGGGCTCTACATGCTCGCGTTTCCCACACGCGAGCTGCATTTCTTTGCCGACACCACCGTGAACATCGAGCCCGACGCGCAGGCGCTCGCCGAGATCGCCGTGCAGACCGCCGGGTTCGTCCGCGAGTTGGGCATCAAGCCACGAGTCGCCATGGTGAGTTTCTCCAACTTCGGATCGTCCCGACACGAGGAGTCGGCACGCGTCGCCCAAGCGGTGGAGATCGCGCGTCGCATGGATCCGGAGCTCGAGATCGACGGGGAGATGCAGGCCGACACTGCAGTGAATCCGATCAAGCTGCAGGTCTATCCTTTCGCGCGTCTGCGGGGCCCGGCCAACGTGCTCGTCTTCTCGCGGCTCTCCGCTGCCAACGCAGCCTACAAGTTGCTGGACGAGCTCGGGGAGGCCGACGTGATCGGCCCGGTGCTGCTGGGCATGGCGAAACCGGTGCACGTGCTGCAGCGCGAAAGCTCTGTGCAGGACGTGCTCAATCTCACTACTGTGGCTGCGGTGGACTGGCAGACACGGAACGACTGAGGCGGCGCACTCGATGACATCGCACGGACTCGAGAAGTACGGGATCAAGCCCAGCGGCAAGGTCCATCGAAACTTGGCGCCCGCACACCTCTACGAGGCATCGTTCGCGCGTAAGCTCGGGACCCTCGCACACATGGGGGCACTCGCTACGCTCACCGGACCGCATACGGGCCGATCGCCGAAAGACCGCTACATCGTGCGCGACGACCTCACCGAGCGCACGGTCGACTGGGGCGCGGTGAACGTGGCGCTCACTCCTGCGCAGTTCGATGCGCTGAGAAGGGACGTCGTGGCGTACCTGTCGTCGCGGGATCTCTACGTGCAGGATGCGCGCGCCGGCGCCGACGAGACGCATGGCCTCGGCGTGCGCGTGGTGACCGAGAGTCCGTGGCACGCGCTCTTCGCGCACAACATGTTCTTGCGCGTGGGTCCGGAAGCGCTCGCGAGGTTCGCGCCGGACTTCACCGTGCTGCACGCACCCGGGCTCTCCGCCGATCCCGCCCGCCACGGCACGCGGTCCGAGGTCGCGATCGTCGTCAATTTCACGGCACGTGAGGTACTGATCGCCGGCACGCAGTACGCAGGAGAGATCAAGAAGTCGATCTTCTCCGTGCTCAATCAGGTGCTTCCCGACCACGACGTCTTTCCGATGCACTGCTCCGCGAACGTGGGGCCGGATGGGGACGTGGCGCTCTTCTTCGGGCTCTCGGGCACTGGGAAGACGACGTTGTCAGCCGACACGAAGCGGGGTCTCATCGGCGATGACGAGCACGGCTGGGGCGCCGAGGGTGTGTTCAACTTCGAGGGCGGATGCTACGCCAAGACCATCCGGCTCTCGCCGACGGGCGAGCCCGAGATCTACCGGGCCACGCAGATGTTCGGCACGATCCTCGAGAACGTGGTGCTCGACGAGCGGACCCGCGAGATCGACTTCGACGACGCGTCGATCACGGAGAACACGCGGGCGTCGTACCCCATCCATTACATCTCCAACGCCGTGCTGTCGGGGCGAGGCGGGCATCCACGCCACGTCATCTTCCTGACGGCCGACGCGTTCGGAGTGCTGCCGCCTCTGGCGCGACTCACCCCCGGGCAGGCGATGTACCACTTCCTGTCCGGGTACACGGCGCGCGTCGCGGGCACGGAGCGCGGCGTGACCGAGCCCGCAGCGACGTTCAGCGCGTGCTTCGGCGCGCCGTTCCTGCCCAGGCACCCGGGGGTCTACGCCGCGATGCTCGGACGGCGGCTGCGCGAGCACGGCGCCCAGGTCTGGCTCGTGAACACGGGCTGGACAGGCGGCGCGTACGGTACGGGCACGCGACTCGATCTGGCCCACACCCGCGCGATGGTGCACGCCGCCCTCGACGGGCGGCTGAGCGGCACCAGGTTCACGGCCGACCCCGTGTTCGGGTTGGATGTGCCAGCCGAGGTGCCGGGCGTCCCGCCCGAGGTGCTCACCCCGCGTGCGACTTGGGCGGACGGCGCGGCCTATGACGCCGCCGCTGCCAAAGTTGCGAAGATGTTCAAGGACAACTTCGCGAAGTTCGAGGCCCAGGTGGCGCCTGAGGTGCGGGGGGCGGGGCCGAGATAGGGGACGTAGCGAGACTGGGGCGGCCTACAGGACCGGGGAGCGGCCTACACCCAGAGGACCGGCACGCCGTAGGGCGCGAGCTTCCGGTCGTGGCTCACGAGCGTGAGTCCCTCGGCGAGCGCCTGCGCGATCAGCATGCGGTCGAAAGGGTCTCCGTGATGGGCGGCGAGCCCAGTCAGCGTCGTCGTGTGCGCGAACGTGATCGGGAGCTGCTCGAAGTCGCTCTCCCGCACGGCAGGCTCGACGGGTCCGGGGATCTCCAGTTTCCCGAGGGCGACCTTGATGGCGATCTCCCAGGCCGACGCTGCGCTCACATAGACGACGTCTGCATCGGCGATCGCACCGCGCGCTTCGGCCCCGATGCGCGTGCTCGCCTCCCGCCACCACAGGAAGACGTGGGTGTCCAGGAGGAGGCTCACTCCGAGTCGTCCTCGCCGAGGAAGCCGGCGAGCACCGAAGGCGGCAGCTCGTCATCGAAGTCGTCCGCGATCCGAATGCGGCCCTCCCATCCCCCAGGCCGACGAGCGCGCAGCGGCGCCTCGAGAGGTACGAGGCGCGCCTTCGCCTTCCCCGACTTCGCGATGACGATCTCGGCTCCTGCGGCCGCGTCGTCCACGAGTTTCGACAGGTGGGTCTTGGCCTCGTAGAGGTTGAAGATCTTGGGGCGGGTCATGGACGCAGCGCGAGGTTGGTCAAGTTGGTCAAATATAGGGGAAGGACGCGCCCTTGCACATGACTGGTTGGGACTCCCGGCTATTCGCTCCGCAGTGCTTCCGCCGGGTCGATGCGGTTCGCGCGCCAGCTACTGAGTAGCGCCGCGGCGCAGGCCGTGCCCAGTGTGCCCAAGATCGCACGCGCCGATCACCGAGCGAGACGATGGTGCTGAGCGTGAACAGCGGTGCCTTGAGTACCGAGCGGACTGTGCGACGAACGGCGGCGATCATGCCGGGCAAGGACACCTCACGCGCCCAGCAGTGCGTTCACGCGCGCTGAGAACTCCAGTGCCCACGAGCCTCACGGTCTCACACCTGCCGCCGGACCGCGACCGCGGTTCCCAGGGCCGTGATCACGGTCAGAGCCATCAGCGTGAGCATGAGATCCGCCCCCCCCACGCGCGGTCCCGCCATGTAGACACCCGTCCGGTCCTGTAGCCAGCCCGTGACCCATTCGCCCAAGTCCACGCCGAACGCAGCGGCGAAGGCGTCCGTGACGGGCGCGTCCGACGACCAGAAGCGCGCGAACGCGTCTGCTCCGAACTCCCGCTCGGCGTCGGCCAGGAGCGTATCGTCCAGGTACGCGAAGGGAGGCTGAGAAGGACCTTGGTCGATCACATAGGAGAGCGGTGTGGTCGCCACGACGTAGGCATCATCCGCATCGCTGGCGCCGATCTGGGCGGGATCGGTGACCGCCGTTTCACACTTCGCGGGGTCGCCGGCCATGCATCCCTGGCTCGCGAACGTGAAGCCGATCGGGCTCTGGCGCCGAGTCCCGAACATCAGGAGGGGCTCGTTCGCGGGATTTCCCATGATCTGCCTGTAGTCAGCTATCGGGGATCGCTGAGAGGCGAACCCCCATGCACCTGCCTCGAGCCACGCGGCGATTGCGGTACCGGGAGCGCCGTACCGCGCGTAGAATGCGCATGGACCGAGACCATGACGACTCAACACGCCCTGGAGATCCGGCTCATCCCGGTACGGTACGATCAGGAAGCAGTACGTGGCACCGTCGTGCGTGCCGGCGAACACCGCCGGTTCTCCAAACACGGCGCTCTCCTGTTCAGCACGACCCACCGGCTGCCAGAAAACACCCAGCCGCACCGAGGGGTCACGTGGCTCGAGCGTCTCGATCAAGTCGAGATAGCTACGCTCCCACGCCGCGACGTTCTCCTCGGATGCGTCTTCCGACGCCGGAGCCCCGAATAGAAAGGCCCCGGGTTCGGCCTGGGCCGCTTGCTCGGAGAGCCACGCCGACCATCGGGTCGCGTACAGCTCGCCGTAGGCCCGCCCAAGCTCCGAGCTCAGCTGCGCCCATCGCGCCTGTTCGGGCAGCGCTTCGCGCCTACGGATCTCGAGCGCGTCGGGTGGAAGCAGTGTCAGCGCTACCGCCGCAGCGGCACCCACCACGATGCCGAGCCAGAGTTTCATGCCGGTCTCCATCTCGTGCTCCGCATCGCCAGCGCGGCGAGTATGAGAATCCAAGCCACCACGACAGCGGCGTGCATGCCGATGCCCGCATACGCGACTGGCCGGCCTTGCTCCAGCGCCGCCCGCCAGCTCGAGACCAGCGCTTCGACGTCCTGTCCGGATGCGCGCGCGAGCGCCTCGGCTGGGGTGGCGGACGGGTTCTCCAGCGCGCGAGCCCAAGCGCCTTCGCCACCCAGTCGAACGGCGTGAAAGAGAAGGTGGACGTTGGCTTCGCGAGGGGTGCGGGCGATGCCCAGCCAGTCGATGGCCAAGAGCGTGCGGTCGCAGGCGCCGATGTCGTCCGCGTCCAGGCACGCGCGCACGGAGGCGTCGTTCGAATCGACGCGAGCCTCCCAAGGGGCGCTCGCCCGCACCACCAGCGAGCGGCGCATCCACGGGTCGAACCAGTCCGTCAACTCGTGCTCAGTCACATCGTGCTGGAAGCCGAGCCCAACCATGCATGCCCGAATCTCAGCGCCGATGCACGCGTGCCCCAGGTCCGAAGTCATGGTCGCCAGGCTGCGATAGACGTCCGGCGTGGTCATGATGCCGGCCGCCTCGACCCAGGCGCGCAATGGCGTCCCTTGGAGCAGATCCTCGCGCACCGCGTTCCAGATTGCGGTGCGGACAGCGAGCTTCAACCCGCCCCGCGTCGGCACCCATTGCCGGTGCACTTCGATCCGGTGGACGGCGGGTCCGCCCTCACCCGGTACGACCGGATACATGTAGATGCCGGCTGGCTGCGTCGTCCACCACTCGAAGGTGAAGATGCTGCTGGTAAGAGCGGGGCTGCCGTCCAAGCCCGCGAAATCCTCTCGCCAGACCTCCTCGAACAACTCCGCGGCAAGCTCCGCCTGATCGGCGACCGTGAGAATGTCGAACGGCCCGACGCGCACGCGCTCCGTGGGCACGCGCGTGCGCGCGGCTTCCTCCATCGCGACGCGTCCCACCGCATCCGTCGCCGCGCGTCCGGCCTCCCGCACTTCCACCTGGAGTCGCTCGATCCGCTCCAGGATCTCCGTCTCGTTCGACTGCGCCGAGGCCGGCGTGCCGTCACCCAGCTGTGTGGCCGCCGCCACCACGCAGCAGCACCATGCGCGCTTAGACATCGATCAGCGCCCAGTTGCCGGTGAACACGGCGAACGGGCCTCCTGCGCGCATCACCCAGAGCAGCGCATTCGTCATCACGTCCAGATCCATCGACGGCGCGACCATCGCGAGAACGCCCCTGACGAGCTCGCCACCGACGACCAGACCGACAACCGCGCTCACCACCCACATGGTCGTGCGGATCGTACCTGCACCGAGCGCGAAGAAGAGCGCGTAGGACACCAGCGTGGCGAGGAAGAACCGGAACGCCAGCAGGTTCGGATACGCCCGTAGTCCGTCGGGAAGCGCGATCGAGGCGGACGCAAGGTGTGCGCCGATCCAGAGTGCGGCCGACGGGACCAACACCAGCGCAGCACCCGCGCCCATCTTCATGGCCGCGTACTCCCAGCGGGCTACCGGTAGGCTCAACGCATGCACGTGGCCGTAGCGGTGGTCCCAATTCCAGGCCGTGAGCGCGATGACCGCGCCTATGCTAGCGGCGAGCAGCGGGAAGAGCGGCAACCACACTTCGTAGGCCGCTAGGATGCGATAGGCTTCGAGCCCCAGCTCGACGCCCGCACCCCAGCCGTAACCCTGAACCACCAGGAGCGGCAGCCCGAATGCGGCCACCACGAACGGTATGAGCAGGAACTTCGCCTGCTTCCAATGGACGAACAGCATGGGGTGGTACATCACTGCCTCCCTCCGGACGGTGGTCTCGAGGACCGGAGCAGATCGACGAAGCTCTCCTCCAGGTCCAGGTCTATGACGTCGCGCAGCGTCGCGCCGACGGTCTCCAGGTAGTAGCGCATGGGCGCTTCCCAGCCGCGCACGATCCACGTCTCGCCCGAGCCCGCGCCGTTTTCACTCAGGCGCGACAAGACGGTGAAGGGCGAGCCGTTCAGCGTGGCGGGCGCGTCGGCAACACGCAGGCGTTTGATGCCGTTCTTGAACTGGTTCATGGGCATCTCGGCGACCACGCGCCCGCGGTCCATCATCCCCACCCAGTCGCAGATGCGCTCGAGCTCGTGCACCAGGTGGCTCGAGATGAACACGGTGGCGCTCGCTTCCGACACGTAGTCCAGGACGGCCGCGATGACGTCGCGGCGCACGACGGGATCGAGGCCCTCGGTGGGCTCGTCGAGCACGAGCAGGTTGGGACGCTGGGCGAGCGCGAGCAGCGGGAGCAGCTTGCCGGTCTCGCCTTTCGACAGGCGCGCGATCTTCTGCTCGGCCTCGAGCTGCAGACGGCCCATCAGCTCCTTCGCCCATCCCCGATCCCACGAGCGGAAGAACGCCGAGTGGTAGCGCAGCTGCTCGGCGACCGTCAGCGCCGGGTACACGTGCGGCCGCTCCGGCACGTAGCCGACGCGGGCGAGGATCGACTTCATGTCCCGTGGGACGGACTTGCCGAGCATACGGATCTCGCCGCGCTCGGGCCTCATCATGCCCATGAAGAGGCGGATCGTCGTCGTCTTGCCCGAGCCGTTCGGCCCCAGGAAGCCGTAGATCGATCCGGTGGGCACGCGCAGCGACAGGTCCCGGAGTGCGAACGACTTGCCCGCGCTCCAGCTCACGTCCCTCAGCTCGATGGCGTTATTCACGGATGTCGACTCCGGTTTCGACACTGAGTACCTGCAGGATCTCTTCGGCGGATATGCCGAGACGGGCCGCATCCTGGAGCAGTTTGCGCACGAGCTTCTCCGCCTGAGCCGTCCGTTCCTCGTCACGCATGAAGCGAGGCACGTCCTGCACGAACGTCCCCTGGCCGTGACGGATCTCGACGAACCCGTCCATGGCGAGGTCACGGTACGCCTGCACCACGGTGGCGGGATTCACGCGGAGATCCCTCGCGAGCGTGCGCACCGATGGGAGCGCATTCCCCGCCGAGAGCTCCCCGGCCGCGACCGCCACGCGCACCCGCGCAGCGATCTGCTCGTAGAGCGGGGTCGGGCTCCTGGGGTCGATGGACTCGAACATGTGCACCAGTGTGTCACTGTATGGGTTAACTGGTACAGTACGACAGTGGGGTCACCCGGCGCAAGGGCCCTGGACAGGCCCGTCGGTAGCCGAAGGTCATGTCAATACATCGGCCGGTGCCCAACTCGTGCTTGTGGCTCCTGGCCCCCACCGGTAACGTGGCCCGCACATGGAACCCGTGGCGTCAAACACCGCGCCCACGCGCGACGAAGAAAGCCAGTCGATCGAGGCCCTGACCGAGGCTCTCGGCACCGACTTCGAGATCAAGCAAAAGCTGGGGCGGGGCTCGATGGCGACCGTGTATCTGGCCCGGCAGAAGTCGCTCGACCGGCTCGTCGCGGTGAAACAGCTCCTGCCGGGCCGCGCCGACGACGACACCGCGAAGAAGCGATTCACGCGCGAGGCGAAGGCAGCGGCAAAGCTCGAGCACCCCAACGTGGTGCAGGTCTACACCTCCGGGTACCAAGCGGACGGGACCCCGTACCTGGTGATGCGCTTCGTGAAGGGTCGCACGATGGAGGAGCGCCTCGCCGCCGAGGGGAGGCTGCCGACAGATCTCGCGCGTAAGGTGCTTCAGGGTGTGGCCTCGGCGCTCGCGGCGGCCCACGCACAGGGCATCGTGCACCGCGACATCCGGCCCGCGAACATCCTCTGGGACGACAAGGCGCAGCAGGCCCTGATCGCCGACTTCGGCATCGCCGCCATCCTCGCCACCAGCGGCGAGGAGGTAACGAAGCTCACCAAGACGGGCCAGATGTTGGGTGACGTGCGCTACATGAGCCCCGAGCAGCTCATGGACAAGGAGCTGACAGAACTCGCCGACATGTATGCGTTCGGCATCCTCGGCTACGAGCTGCTCGCGGGCGAGGGCCCGTACAAGGCACGATCGAACGCGGACCTGATCGCCGCCCACCTGAATGGCGAGCCGCGGGATCTGAGGCAGCTACGTCCGGAAATCGATCCCACGCTCGCCGACCTTCTGAAGCGCTGCCTCAACCGGGAGCCGAAGCATCGGCCGAGCGCCGAGCGAGTCGTCGCGACGCTTCAGGGGGGTGAGGGGAAGGGTGGCGAAGCCGGCGCAGGCGGTGTGCAGGGGCTCCTGAAACGACGCCTGCCGCAATTCGTCTTCGGAGCGGGCGGTGCGGCGGCGGCGTTCCTCGCGTTCATGTCGATGCTCGTGCAGATGAACACGCTGAGCAACGTCTGGTGGGAGCTGAGCCTCCCGCTCGCTGGGTGTGCGTTCGCCGCCGCGATCGTCGTCGCGTGTTTCCACGGCGAACGGGGTACGCAGAAAGTGAGCCCGTTCGAGATCGGGATCCTGGGGGCTATCGGCGTGGTGTGGGTTTCGATCAGCGCCTGGATCCTGCTCGCGTGAACCCACCCCCCAAGCGCGGCAAGGCCTTCGACCGCTCCATCGTCGAGGGTCCCATCAAGGACGCGGTGTGGAAGCTCGCGTGGCCGACGATGCTCCAGAACATCATCGGTGGTCTACAGGGCTTGGTCGATCACGTCATGGTGGGCCATTACGTGGGCTACACGGGGAATGCCGGCATCGGCGTGGCCTGGCAGATCTTCCTCGTCGTCATCGTCTTCGTCAGCTCGATGTTCACGGGCATGGGCGTTCTGGTTGCTCGCTTCACCGGCGCGGACGAGCACGAGATGGTGAACCGCGTGGTGTACCAGGCGTTCCTGACTGCCGTCCTGATCACGCTGTTCATCCTGGCGCCGATCGGGTACCTCGCCTCGCCGGCTCTCCTAGGCCTGGTGAACGCGACGCCAGAGGTGCAGGCGGAGGCGCTGCCCTACCTGCGGATCATGTTCGTCTTCTCGAGCGGGATGCTCCTCTTCTTCATGCTCGGGGGAGCACTGCGCTCGTCGGGTGATGCCCGCACGCCGCTCCGGCTCGGCATCGTAATGACGGTGTTGAACGTGATCCTGAACGTGATTCTGATCCGGGGACTGGGGCCGATCCCGGCGTTCGGCACGGCGGGCGCGGCGATGGGCACGGTCATCGCAGCCGGGCTCGTCGGTGGCTACGCGATGTGGAAGCTCTGCAGCGGCACCTGGGTGGTCGCGTTCCACCGCGGGATGGACTGGCGCCCCAACTGGGAGATCATCGGGCAGCTCTTCAAGTTCGGTCTGCCCACGGGGATCCAGGGGGTGGCGATGAACGTGGGAGGCGTCATCCTGCTCGCGTTCATCGGCTCGCTGGCGATGAGCGCGCAGGCGCAGGCGGCCTACGTGGTGAGCTACACGCAGCTCTTCTCGTTCATCACCTGGACTTCTGTCGGCATCATGGGCGCGACCGCGGCGGTCGCGGGGCAGAACCTGGGTGCGGGCAAGCCGGAGCGCACAGCGCAGGCGGTGCGGACGGCGGCAGGCTTCGGGCTCACGCTGGCCGCGTCAATCGGCGTGGCGTTCTTGCTCATCCCGACGCTCCTGCTGCGTATCTTCGGCATGACCGACCCTGCGGTGACGGAGTTGAGCGTGCAGCTGATGCGCTATTTGGCTGTTTCGGGCCTCTTCATCACCGTGGCGCTCGCCTACACGGGTGGACTCCAGGGTACGGGCGACACCAAGAGCCCGCTCTATATCTCCCTCGTGTCGCAGATCGTGATTCCCTGGGGGCTCTGTTGGGCGATCCAAACGGTCGCGACGCTGGACCCGGGGGACATCTGGCTCGCGATCGTGATCGGGCACCTGACGCGCGCCACGCTCAGCGTGAGCGTCTTCAAGCGCGAGCGCTGGCGCGAGATCCGGGTAGCCGTCGGAGCCGCACAAGCCTGAGGAGGGCCCCTTGGCCAAGCGATTCTGGCTCATGAAGTCCGAGCCCGAGGTGTACTCGATCGACGACCTGCAGCGGGACGGTTCCACCGCCTGGACCGGCGTGCGGAACTTCAAGGCCCGGAACAACATGTGCGCCATGTCGGTGGGCGACGAGGTGCTCTTCTATCACTCCAACGCGGACCCCTCCTGCGTGGCGGGGATCGCGCGGGTGGCGCGCACCGCATACCCTGACCCGACTCAGTTCGACAAGAAGAGCGAGTACTACGACAGGAAGTCTGACCCCGACGATCCGACCTGGGAGCTGGTGGACGTGGCGTTCGTCGCCAAGGCGAAGACGCCTGTGAGCCTCGCCGACGTCAAGGCCGATGCGGAGCTCGGCGAGATGGAGCTGGTGCGCTACGGGCGGCTCTCCGTGCAGTCGGTGACGAAGGAGGAGTTCGATCGCGTGAAGCAAAAAGCAGGTCTGCGATGAGACCAAGAAGATTCGCGCCGAGGTTCGCGCTCGTGCTCGCGCCGCTCGTGCTGATGCTCCCCCTCCGCACCGCTCCCCTGGCCGGCCAGTCGTTGGCCACCAACGATGCCGTGCTGCACGCGATCTGGCGCGAGGGCATGGCCGGTTCCGGTCTGGAGGCGCTGGCGCAGGCGCTTCTCGATTCGATCGGGCCCAGGCTCACGGGGTCGCCCGGCATGGACCGCGCGCAGGCCTGGGCGGTGAGCATGTTGGAGGACTGGGGGGTCGACGCGCGCCTCGATCGCTACGGGACCTGGGAGGGGTGGGAGCGGGGGCCGAGCCACATCGATCTCGTGCAGCCGCGCGTGCGGTCGCTCGAGGGCCAGATCCTGGCATGGAGTCCCGGCACGAGCGGGCGATCGGTCGAGGCGAGGATCGTCTATCTGCCCGAGATCGACTCACGCGGCGACTGGGACGCTTTCCTCGAGAGCGTGCGGGGGCGTTGGGTGATGATGTCGTATCCGCAACCTACCTGCCGATCCAACGAGCAGTGGCGTGAGTTCCAACAGAACGGCTCGGGGCAGCGGATGGACGAAAACCGTCAGCTCGGCGCCAACCGCTGGGATCAGAGTCTCGCCGTGCTACTAGCGCTCCTGGGCGGCACTGCTCAGATCCACGCGGCGCTCGAGGGCGCCGGTGCAGCGGGCATCATCACCTCCGAGTGGCCGGGCCGCCCCGGTATCAGCCGCATCTTCGACGCGTACAACCGCGACACGCCGACGTTCGAGCTGTCGTGCGAGGACTACTCGCTCGTCCACCGGCTCGCCGAGAACGTTCAGGAGCCTGTGGTCCGTCTCACGGCGGAGTCGACGAACCGTGGCGAGGTGCCGGTCTTCAACGTGATCGGTGAGATCCGCGGCGCCGAGCTACCCAATCAGTACGTCATGCTGTCTGCGCACTACGACTCGTGGGACGGCTCGTCCGGAGCCACGGACAACGGCGCGGGCTCGCTGGTGATGCTCGAGACCATGCGCGTGCTCAGCGTGGCATACCCTCACCCGAAGCGGACCATCCTGCTCGGGCTGTGGAGTGGAGAGGAGCAGGGCCTGAACGGCTCGCGGGCCTTCGTAGAGGATCACCCCGAGGTCGTGGACAGTCTCCAGGTCCTCTGGAATTCGGACAATGGGACCGGACGCATCGCGAACATCTCGGCACTCGGATTGATGGACGCAGGTGGCTCGATCGCGAGATGGCTTTCGCGAGTGCCTCGCGAGGTCTCGCAGTATGTCGATCTCGAGCTTCCCGGCACCCCGGGCTCGGGCTCGGACTACGCATCGTTCCTCTGTCGCGGGGCGCCGAGCTTCAATCTCGGGACGACGTCGGAGACTAGCTGGGACTACACCGACCACACTTGGCACTCCAACCGCGACACCTACGACAAGCTGGTCTTCGACGACCTGCGCAACAACGTCGTGCTGACCGCATCGCTCGCGTACCTGGCCGCGAACGATGACGAGTTCACGAGTCGCGAGCGTCGCCAGATCATCAGCACCGGGCGGGGCGGTGGCTCCGGACGCTGGCCCACCTGCAGCCCTGCCCAGCGCGCCTCACCGAACGCACCGACGCCGAACGCACCGAGGTAGGCCAATGACCACGCAGATCAAAGGCGCGACCAGCGCCGACATCGTCCAGGGCCATCGCGAGCACCTGCTCCCCGCGATGATCCACCTGTACCAGGAGCCGCTCGCGCTGGCGGAGGGGAGCGGTGTGCGTGTGTGGGACGCCGACGGCCACGAGTATCTGGATCTCTTCGCGGGCATCCTCACGACGTCCGTGGGGCACTGTAACCCACGCGTGATCGCCGCCGTCACCGAGCAGATGCAGACGCTCGGGCACGTGTCGACGCTCTACGCGACGGAAGCACAGGTCGAGGCGGCGCGTAAGCTTGCCGAGATCGCGCCCGGTTCCCTGAAGCGCACGTTCTTCAGCAACTCGGGCACGGAGGCCATCGAGACGGCGGTCATGATGGCGTGCCTGGCCACCGGCAGGAGCGAGATCATCGGCCTGCGCGTCGCGTACCACGGACGCTCGTTCCTTGGCGCCAGTGTAACCGCGCACTCCGGCTGGCGTCCGCTCGCGACCCCTGTCGCCGGCATCCATCACGCGAAGGCGCCGAACACCTACCGCTGCCCCTACAAGCAGCCCTGCGACGAGTCGTGCGTCGACGAGTTCGTCGCCGACCTCGAGGAAGTGATCCTCACCACCACCAACGGGAAGCCGGCCGCGTTCATCGCCGAGACGATCCAGGGCGTTGCGGGCTACGTGGTGCCGCCGCCCACGTACTTCAAGAAGGCGGCGGAGGTGATTCGGAAGTACGGCGGGCTACTCATCATCGACGAGGTACAGACGGGGTTCGGCCGGACCGGCGATCGCTGGTTCGCCATCGAGCACTACGGCGTGGAGCCGGACATCATGGTCATGGCGAAGGGGATCGCGAACGGCTTCCCCGTCGGCGCGACCATCACCACCGACGAGATCGCGCTCGCCTGGAAACCCAAGACCATCTCGACGTTCGGCGGCAACCCAGTTGCCATGGCGGCGCTCTGCGCCACCCAGGACGTGCTGCGCGAGGAGCGCGCGCCCACGAACGCTGCGGCTCGTGGCGCCGAGCTGTGGGCTGGGCTCCTCGGGCTGCAGAAGCGTCACCCCTGGATCGGGGACGTGCGGGGCATGGGCCTCATGCAGGCCATGGAGATCGTGCGCGATCCCAAGACGAAGGAGCCCGACGCGAAGCGTACCTCGAAGCTCATGGAGGCCGCGCGCGAGGAGCGTTTGCTCATCGGCAGTGGCGGACTCTTCGGCAACGTGGTGCGCATCGGACCCTCGCTCCTGATCACGGCGGACGAGATCGGTGAGGGGGTCGAGAAGCTCGGGCGGGCGTGTAGGCGGGCGGAGGGGTAAGCGGCGGGAGGCGGCGCCGGACGGCCGGCGGGCACCCGAATAATTCACGTCGCATCGTGAAAAACACGCTTGCTATTCACGATAGACCGTGATATAGTCGCAGCATGCGACGCTACCTCGAGGCCCAGGTCCGAGCGGACCTGGCTGATAAGATGGTCCTCCTCGGGGGTCCCAGGCAGGTAGGGAAGACTACGCTCGCGAAGGGCCTGCTCGCTGACTCGAGCGGGTACCTGAGCTGGGACATCCCCGCACATCGCGATCGCATCCTGCGCCGGGAGCTACCCGATGCAGAGCTCTGGGTGTTCGACGAGATCCACAAGTACCGTCGGTGGCGGAACTACCTCAAGGGCGTGTACGACGAGTTCGGCGCCACTCATCGCATCCTCGTCACGGGGAGCGCGCGCCTCGACCTTTACCGGTTCGGGGGCGACTCGCTCCAGGGACGCTATCACTTCCTACGCCTCCACCCACTCAGCTTCGCCGAGCTTCGTGCCCAGGGCACCGCCGATGTCGAGAGCCTGCTCACCCTCGGCGGCTTCCCAGAGCCCTTCCTCCGGGGATCGGCCACGGCGGCTCGCAGGTGGTCGGTGGAGTATAGAAGCCGGCTCATACGCGAGGAGGTGACATCACTCGAGTCCGTGCGGGACTTGGGAGCGATGGAGCAGCTCATGCTCGCGCTTCCGGATCGAGTGGGCAGTCCGCTGTCCCGGAATTCGCTACGTGAAGACCTCCAGCTCAATCATGAGACCGTCACGCGCTGGCTCGACATTTTCGAGCGGCTCTACGCAATCTTCAGGGTGGCACCATTTGGGGCTCCTAGGCTGCGCGCGGTGAAGAAGGAGCAGAAGCACTATCACACCGACTGGAGTGTCGTGCCCGAGGAGGGCCCACGGTTCGAGAATCTCGTGGCCTCCCACCTACTCAAGTGGGTGCATTTCCAGCTGGATTCGGTGGGACGTGAGCTGGAGTTGCGCTACTTCCGCGACGTGGACGGACGCGAGGTGGACTTCGTGGTGGTGGAGCGACGGAAGCCGGTCATGATGATCGAGGTCAAGCTCGCCGCGGAGAGTGCGACGCCATCGTTACGCTATCTGAAGCGGCGCTTCCCCGACTGTGACGCATATCAGATTCATCTTCGGGGCGCACGCGAGAGCGTGACCGACGACCAGGTCCGCCTATGGAGCGCCGCGCGCTTCCTGTCGACCCTGGTCTAATCGCTCGTGATGGCGATCAGCCTATAGCGCGATCGGGATCTGCTTCGTGTGGTGGCGGACGTGCAGCTCGTTGAAGCGCACGAAGTCTTCGACCGACACGACGCCGAAGGCGCCGCTGTTCACCGAACGACCGGAGGTCTCCAGGGCTCGGCACTCATGCTCGAGCTTGGCCAGCGCGCCGAGCAGACGGGCGCGCGCATCGGACGCCGACGTCGGACCGTGGTCTGGGGTCATGGCCGCGTTCGTCTTCGCCTTGGGGAAGTTGCCCGTGCGGACGATGCGGTTGAAGAAGATCCTGACCACCGGGCGGATGAAGAACGGCAGCGTCGGGATCTTCGAGGGCTTACCCGCGGCGACCTTGCCGTTCTCCTCGAGCGCCATCGCCACGTGCTCGACCACTTGGGCCGGCGACCACTTCCCGGGCGCTCGCGGCTCGTTCCAGGGGTGACGGGTGCGCTCGACGACGCCGATCATGTCGTCGACGGCGGCGCGATTGGCGGCGAGGGCGGCGGTCAGGTCGGGCATGGTCACGAGTCCAGGGGGTGCAGTGTGGCCTACTTCGGTTCCTCCAAGCGCTCGACGACCGCCAGGACCGCCGCATCCACGAAGCCGAGGTCCGCGTCGCCGTACTGGTCACGGAGGTCGCGTACCCGACGGTAATCATCGGACTCGAGATCCGCGAGCTGATACGCACCACTGAGGATATCGTCGAGAAGGGCGACCGTGGCGCGCTTCATCCGCCACCTCGATGAGGTCATGGCATCGCCGGTAGTCCCAATCGGTGGTGACGCACAGGCGTCGACGGGTGGTCTGACATAGCCACGAGCCGTAAGTCCTTGGCGCAGAGTGCGCTTGCACCCTCGCGAGACTTGGTGAAGTATGGAAGCAGGCTTTGAACACTCCTATCGACGGAGGCCTGCCGTGCTCGCTCGGCTCGAGAAGTCACGACTTCAACGGTTCGCTCTGGTCCTGGCAGTAGCCCTCGCGGCCTGCACGGAGCCCGGTGATCGAGCCGGTCTGTTGGCTCCGGACGTCCAGATGGCGGTGGTGCCGGGCACCCCGGAGTTCGATCAGGAGATGGGGGCGGCCAGGGCCGCCCAGGCCGCGTTCAGTCAGGAGCTGATGCGGCGCCCGGGCGTCGTGGGAACCGCCATCGGAGTCAGCACGATCGGCAGGCCCGAGATGCTCGTCCTCGTGGAGGATGCCTCCGTCGCGGTGCCGGGGAGCCTCGGCGGCGTCGGCGTACGACCAGTGAAGATCGTCTCGAAGGATGTCGAAGCCTTCGTGTCGGACCTGAAGCGGCAGCCGGGAAAGGACATCTGGCTGTTCGGGGGCGGTGTGCTATTCCGCAGCATGCTGGAAGCAGGGCTCGTGGACCGCGTCGAGCTTGCGATCGTTCCCGTGCTCCTCGGATCCGGTATCCCGGTCCTTCCCGGCCTGACCGGTGTCGCCCGCCTGGAGCTCGATGACGTGCGCCGCTACGACAAGAGCGGGATTGTCGTTCTCGGCTATCGCGTGCTCGGCGCGGCGACCTGACTCGGCACGGCGTCCGGACTCGGCGCGACGACCTGACTCGGCGCGACGTCCGGACTCGGCACCACGACCCCACGACGCGGCGCGTCCGGCCCACGCTCGGCGAGCCAGCGCTCGGGCGAAAGCGTGCGACGACGCTCCTTGGGCCTGAGTCGGAACCAGCGAGCCACGAGGAGGATCTCGGCCGCGTCTTGCGGCTCGAGCCCCGCGGGTCCGGTCTCCGTTTCGCCGTAGGTGGTCTCGATCGCACGCGCGACCCGGGCCCGCGCGCGCCGGCCCTTCGGATAGGACAGCTCGCGCCTGATGCGACCCTGACGAATGAGGTAGATGCGATCGTCACCGCCGAACCCCGGAACGCGATACACGAACGTCAGGTCCTCGAGGTTGCCGCGGAAAGCGACCAACTCGTCACGGAAGCCACGCAGCCTCTCCAGTCGATCCCGAAGGAGCGCAGCATACTCGAAGTCCATGCGCGCCGCGGCCTCGCCCATCTGCCTCTGGATGCCTGCGAGCGGCGCCTCGGCGCGCCCCTCGAGGAAGCCACGGACGAGGTCGACGGCCCGGCGGTACTCGACGGCCAGAGGACGCCCGCAGCAGGGGGCGAGGCACGTCCTCAAGTCGGCACGGATGCAGCGGGGCGCGCGCCCGGCCTCGAACATCTCGAGCTGATCCTCGAAGAAGATCGGGGTCTGTGCGGGACAGTCGCGGATGCCAAGCACATGGGAGAGCTCGCGGACCGTTTCTGTCACTGCGTGGACGCGCGGAAACGGGCCGTAATAGGTCGCCCCATCTTCGACCACCCGGGTGACGGGCAGTACGCGCGGCGCCGGCTCCCGCGTCACCTTCACGAACGCATACATGCGGCGCCGCTTGTGCTCGACGTTGAAGCGCGGCTGCCACTGCTGGATCAACTTCATTTCGCGGATGAGCGCGAAGAACTCGTTGGGGATGTAGTCCCAGTCGATGCGCGCGGTCTCGTTGATGAGGTCCCAAGACTTGTCGCCGGCGGGCGCGCGGAAGTACGACAGCAGCCGGGTACGCAGGTGGACGGACTTCCCGACGTACAGCAGCTCGTCGCTCGGCCCGAGCATGCGGTAGACCCCCGGCCGGTTCGCCGCACCGGATTGCACGTGCTCCCGCAGGGCGGCTCGCACAGTCATGAGGTCGGGGTGGGGCAGGGGGTGGCGCTTTCGCTTTATCTTCGGGAAGATAGATGCATGCTCCTCGCCTCGCCAACGACCCGCGGCGCCATTCGCGGCGCCCATGGCGGAGCGTAACGTCAGGGCATGACCATGGATCCGGAAAAGATCATTCGTGACCCGCTCTGGGAAACGATCCGGCTCGACACGACCGCCGTCCGCATCGTCGACACACCGGAGTTCCAGAGACTCAGGTACATCCGGCAGCTGGGCTTCACCCACCTGGTCTATCCGGGTGCCTCGCACACCCGTTTCGACCACGCGCTCGGTGTCTATCATCTCGCCACGACGGCGCTTCGCCATCTGCGCGAGCGGGGTGGCTCACCGCCCGAGGCGTGGGAGGGCGAGGAGCTCGTCCCCTATGCCGCGCTTCTGCACGACATCGGTCATTATCCGTTCTCGCACGCGCTCGAAGAGCTCGAGACGGAGCCCCCGCCAGCGCACCACGAGGACGTAGCGCACCGATTCTTCGCCTCCGCTGCGCTTCGCGACGCGCTTGCGCCGCTCGGCCTGGGTGCGCCCGAGCGCATTCACGAGTTGATCCGCGGCCGAAGCCCGATCCCGCTCCGAGGTCTCGTGAGCGGGAGCTTGGACCTCGACAAGATGGAGTACCTCAAGCGCGACGCGCGCTTCTGCGGCGTGCCCTATGGTGAGGTGGATGTCTCCCGACTGCTGCAGGGGCTCAAGCTCCTGCGAGATCCGGAGACCGGGAGCTGGGAGGTCGGCGTGCACGAGAAGGCGATCGCTGCCCTCGAGTCCCTCCTGTTCGCGAAGTATCAGATGTTCCGGAACGTGTACTGGCATCATGCAGTGCGGGCGGCCACCGCACTCTACAAGCGGCTGGTCGAGGAATCCGTGCGGGCTGGGCTCGTCGCTCCAGACGAGCTCGTCGGGCCCACTGACGAAGAGTTGCTCTACTTGATCAGCACACGAGCGCACGAGGACGACGGCGACGTAGCCGAACGCATCGCCACGCGCTGGCTACCAGCGCTTCGCCAGCGGCGCCTGCCGAAACGCGCACTCGAGCTCACCGCGGCAGATCTCGCAGGGCGACAGGTCGAGGACTGGGCGGTAGGGGACTCGCCGTGGAAGCGTGCCCTCGAGGACGACTTGGCGTCAGAGCTCGGCCTCGAGCGGGGCGAGGTCGTGATCGACTTCCCAGCCAAGCCGCAGATGTTCCAGCTCGACCTCTTGGTCGAGCGTCGGGGTGGCCTGGTACAGCGACTCGACATGGAGGGGTTGGAGGGGCTGCTCGACCTTCCCCGGGTGGCCCAAGAGCTCTACTCCACGGCGCGCGTACTGCGCGTGTTCACGTTCGAGCGGCGCGAGGTTGCGGCAGAGAGCGTGTTGGATCGCATCACGCGCCCCGCCGGGAGCGCTTGAGCCGTACGCGCGTCAGGCGCGCACTGGACCGATAGTTACCAGCACGGCAGTGATGTTGTCGTGGCCACCTGCATCGTTCGCTGCGTCGAGGAGCCTGCGCAGCGTGGCGTCACCGTTGGGGTGGTGCAGGTCTCCGAGCCCGGATGTCACGATGCCGACCAACGTCGCATCATCGACCATGCCGACGAGCCCATCCGTGCAGAGCAGATAGACGTCGCCGATTTGGACCGACCCTTCGGTAATGCGCGGCTTCGGTGCGTCCTCGAGTCCGAGACACTGTGTGAGCAGGTGAGCGAACGGATGTCGGCGCGCCTGCTCGACCGTCAGCTGCTTGGCGTCCACACACTCTTGTACCCACGTGTCGTCGCGGGTGAGGCGCGCCAGCTCTCCCGCGCGGAGCCGATATGCACGTGAGTCGCCCACGTTGCCCAGCACGAAGAGGTCGGAGGTTGGATCGACCGCGAACGCAGTAATCGTGGTCCCCATGCCGTCCAGGTGGGGCTCGAGCTCGGCACGCGCACGAATCTGTTCGTGGGCCCGAATCAACGAGCGGCGCATGGCCGAGCTCAAGCGGTCGGGTTGCGACTGTTCGGACTGAGGCGGAAGAGCGAGATCTTCCCGGAGGGTCGCGGTCGCGGTCTCCGCCGCGATTTGGCTCGCGACATCGCCCCCGGGGTGGCCCCCCATCCCGTCAGCCACGACCGCCACGCCCATGTCGGCCACCACCGAGAAACTGTCCTCATTGCGGGACCGCCTCCTGCCGACGCCGGTCATCCCGAACACGGAGGGCAAATGGGGCACGATTTCGGGGTCCGTGGGGGGATCCTGGCCCGTGGATCACGGGTCTCGGGGACGGGGAAGCTAGGGAGTTGGCCGCCGCGCCAGCAACCGCAAATGACCCGGGAACATCATATCCGAGGGGGGAGTAGGAACGCCGCGGATCGATTGACAGCGGGATCTAGCGCTTTCATGCTAAACGGCTTAGGATCCCGCCCCAACCAAGGCAGACCTGGCTTTTCGCCTCGCTCTCAGGCTTGTCGAGACAGGCGGGAATTCGAAGGAGAATATAGGACGATGGCAGCCTCCACGAGCACCAAGCGCCGCAAGCGCCGGGGGAAGGGAAACCTCCTCTCGGGGTTCGACGCGAGCGTGGAAGAGCAGAGCGCGCTCGATCAGTACCTGCGTGACGTGAGTCGTCACGAGCTGATCACCCCGGACCGCGAGAAGGAGCTCGGCGCGCGCGCCCAGAAGGGCGACCTGGAGGCGATCCAGGAGCTCGCGCGCGCGAACCTGCGCTTCGTCATCAGCGTGGCGAAGAAGTACCAGAATCGCGGCGTGTCCCTCACGGACCTGATCCAGGAAGGGAACGTCGGGCTGGTTACGGCTGCGCGTAAGTTCGATCCCGAGCAGGGCGTGAAGTTCATCAGCTACGCGGTGTGGTGGATCCGTCAGGCGATCCTCGCGTCGCTGGCGAACCACGGCCGTGCGGTGCGCGTGCCGCTGAATCGCGCGAGCGACCTGGCGCGCATCTTCCGTGAGAAGGAGCGCCTCAAGCAGGAGAAGGGGCGCGAGCCGACCACGGACGAGCTTGCCGTCGCCACGTTCCTCACGCCTGAGCTGGTCGAGTCGCTGCAGACGCTGAACGCTGCCGAGATCCGGCTGGATGCGCCCATTGGCGACTCCGAGGACTCGCAGCTGGTCGAGCGCTTCATCACCGAGGAGGCCGCGGAGCCCGAGCTCGAGGTCGAGAGCCGACTCCTGACCGAGACGGTGACGGCGGCGCTCTCCACGCTCGAGGCGCGCGACGCCAAGGTGCTGCGGCTCTACTTCGGGCTCGAGGGCGAGCGCGAGCATACGCTGGAAGAGATCGGCAACATGCTCGGCGTGACGCGGGAGCGCATTCGGCAGCTGCGCGACCGCGCGCTCCGCCGCTTGCGCGAAGGCGACAAGGGCAACGCCCTGGAGTCGTTCGCCGCGTAAGCCCAGCGTGGTCCAACCGCTTGAAACTCGCCGCGCGCTCCAGCGCGCGGCGAGTTTTCTTTTCCGGGTGGCCTGCTGATCAGGTCGGGATCGGTCCACGAGACCGGCGGAGGCGTCTACGGTGTCCGGCTGGAAGGCGGCAGCTGCGTAGAGGCCACCCTGCGTGGGCGCCTCAAGCAGGTGCCGGGCGAGGTAGTCATCGGTGATCGTGTCACGGTTGCCGAAACCCGTGGCGCCTGGACGATCGAGTCCGTAGAGCCACGCGGGACCACGCTGGTGCGGCGCGGCCGCGGCGGCCGGGCGCCCAAGGTGCTCGCGGCCAACCTGGATCGCGTGTTCGTGGTGGTCTCGCTTGCGGAGCCGCCGGCCACGACTGAGCTCATCGATCGACTCCTCGTTCTGGTCGAAGCGAGCGGCATACACCCGATCCTGTTGACGAACAAGCTCGACCTGCCTGGAGCTCATGAAGTGGCTGCGGAACTGTCGAGCACGTATCAGGGCATCGGGTATTTGGTCTTGGGCGCGAGTGCTCGGAGTGGAGAGGGGCTCGAGCTCCTGCGTGACGAGCTCTGTCGCGGTACCTCCGCGCTCATCGGGCCTTCCGGCGTAGGCAAGTCGTCGCTGCTCAACGCGCTCGACCGCGGATTGGCGCTGCGCACCGGAGAGCTCTCGGTGAAGACGGGGACGGGAAAGCACACGACCTCCTCGTCGCGATTGATCGAGCTCGAGTGCGGGGGACGGGTTGCCGACACCCCGGGATTCGGGGACGTAGGCCTCTGGGGCGTCGCTGCCGAAGACCTCGCGAGCTGTTTCCCGGAGCTGGCGGCTTTGGATCCATGCCGCTTTCGAGGATGCGCACACCTCCAGGAGCCCGACTGCGCGGTGCGGGCCGCGGTAGAGGCCGGCAGGATCCGCGAGTCGCGCTACCGCAGCTACCGCAAGCTACACGGGGAAGCGGCGGCGGCGCGCTAGCTGACTTCAGGGACGCGGCTTTCGCAGCGGCGTGACGCGCGGTGCTCCCGTCGCTGCGTCGACCTGCACCGCGATCGGCCACCCATAAACCTCGCGCATGACGTCCTCGCGCAGCACCTGCGCGGGCGTGCCGGTCGCTGCGATTCGACCGCCTGCCAGCAGCACCATCCGGTCGGCGAACTGCGCCAGGGAGTCGAGCCCGTGCGTGATGAGCAGGACGGTGATCCCCGAGTCGGCCTTCGCACGGGCCAGTTCGAGGATCTCCATCTCGTGGCGGATGTCCAGGCTCGCGGTAGGCTCGTCGAGCACGAGTGCCTTGGGCTCGGAAGCAAGCGCACGGGCGATGCGCGCGCGCTGCAGCTCGCCTCCCGAGAGCGTTGCGACGTCTCGGTCGGCGAGGTCGCTCACATCGCAAGCTGCGAGCGCGCGCGCGACGGCCGCACGATCGGTTTCGCTCTCGGGAGCGAGTGGGCCCAAGTGCGAGTAGCGCCCCATCGAGACGAGCTCGCGGGCCGTGAGCGGAAACGCGATGGACTCGGACTGCGGAACGGCGCCGACCACTTTGGCCAGCTCGCGCCGATCCCAAGCGTCGAGCGGCTGGTCACCGAGAGTGACGCGTCCGCTGGCCAGAGGCGACGTGCCGAGCAATGCACGCATGAGCGTCGACTTGCCGGAGCCGTTGGGTCCGATCACGGCGGTGAGGGAGCCGGACGGCACCTCGAGCGACAAACCGTCGAGTGCCGGCCGGTCGAGTGCGGCGTACCGTACCGTGATGCCCTCGGCGACGAGCCTCATCGCGAGCCGATGCTCCGCCTGAGCTGCACCAGGAAGAGAGGTACGCCCACGAACGCGGTGATGACGCCGACGGGGATCTCGGCCGGTGCGAGGGCGACGCGCGCAGCGAGGTCGGCGAGCACGAGGAACGCAGCGCCGCCGAGGAAGGCGAGAGGGAAGAGCGCGCGGTTGTCCGATCCTATGGTGAGACGCACGGCATGCGGCACCACGAGTCCCACGAATCCGATCACCCCGGCGACTGCGACCGAAGCCGCGGTGATGAGGGCCGCCATGGCCAGAGCGAGCCGCTTCACGCCCTCGACGTCGGCACCGAGGTAGAGCGCGGTCTGTTCGCCGATCGCCATCAGGTTGAGAGGGCGCGCGAGCGCCCACAGGATGCCGAACGCCGGAAGCGTGTATGCAGCGGACGTCACTACGTCGCCCCAGTCCGCCGCGGCGAAGCTGCCCATGATCCAGAGGACGGCGCTCTGCACGGTCCTCGCCGAGCTCACCGACAGGATGAAGGCAATGCAGGCGGTGAAAAAAGCGGCGACGACCACGCCGGCGACCAAGAGCACACGAACGTCCATGCCTCGGCCGGCGACCGTCGCGACCCGGAACACGAGGAGAATGGCACCGACCGCTCCTGCGAAGGCGGCGATGGGCACGGCCCACGGCGTGGCCGCGCCGAGTCCGAGGGCGAGGACCGCGACGGCGCCGACGGACGCGCCTCCCGAGATCCCCAAGATGTACGGCTCCGCGAGCGGGTTGCGCAGCAGGGCTTGCAGCGTCGCACCCGCGACCGCGAGCCCACCTCCGACGAACCCCGCCAACAAGACCCGTGGGAGTCGCAGCTGGAGAACGATGTCACGGTGAACCGGGTCGCCGTTTCCGCGCAGGACGGCGGCCAACTCCCCGAGCGACACGGGAACCGCGCCGAAGAGGACGCCCATGACGACCGCAGCGGCGAGCACGAGCGCCAGGAGTCCTGCGAGCGGCCAGCGCCTCACTCGAGCTTCCGCCCGTGGATGCGCTCGGCGATGCGGTAGGCGGCCTCGACCACGCCTGGCCCGGGAATCTCGAAGTCGCTCTCCACCTGCTCGACACGCGCGCCGGGAGCGAGGCTCGCATCGAAGCCGGCTGCGTCCGACACGAGGACGACGTCGATGCGGCGGGTCCGGAATTCCTCTGGGCTCACCGCCGCGTAGAGCAACTCGACGTCCGAGAAGACGTTGTCCCCGCCCATCAACGTGACCAGATCATCGATGAACGTGCCACGCCCCGCCACCCACGGCGGCGTGCCGCCGAGCACGTAGGCGACGCGAACGGGTGGGAGCGCGTGTGCCTTGTCGGCCGCGGCCGCGAGGCCGGTCCGGAGCTCAGCCGCGAGGGAGTCGGCGGCCTGTCGATCCCCGATGGCGTCGCCGAGCAGCTCGGCCGTGCGGAAGATGTCCTCGACCCGGTCCGGGCGGACGGCGAGGACCGGAACGCCGAGGTCGGTGAGTCGTGCCGGCGTATGCGTGTCCTGCTCGCCCGCGAATCGTACCACGAGGTCGGGCTGGAGCGCGACGATGGCCTCCAGACTGGGCTCGATGCCGCCGCCCACGGAGGGGAGCGCGGTCGACCAGGCGTGCGTGTCGTAGTCGGTGCGACCGACCAGGACGTCCGCACGGCCCATGGCTCGGAAGGTCTCGGTGGCCGATGGCACGAGGGAGACCACGCGCCTGGCAGGCCGCGGGAGCACCACTTCGCTCCCGGTCGCGTCGATCAAGTGGACCGCCTCGGCGGTGGGTGCGTCGGCGTTCGCGCACGCGAGGAACAGCAGCGTGGCGGCGGCCCATGCGCGCGCCGGCCGTCGGCGCATCACCGCGCGGGCGAAGCGCCCGTGCCGCAGGAGCTCTCGAACGTGCGAGCCCAGCCGTCCTCGCGCTGTTCGAGCGCCGCATACCAACGCCGGTCCGAGCCGAAGACGTCGAGCAGAATCTCCCCCTGGCCGTCTCCGTCCCAGTCGAGGTGGCTGAAGTAGCGCGGCGCGCTCTTGCCGCCCGAGTCGGCGGCGTGGTACCACTCGAATGTCCCCCGATATTCGCCCTCGACTCGCTCGGCCAGCAAGAAGAGCGCGTAGGCTCCTGCCGACGGAGGTCCGAGCAGGAGTTGATCGCGCACGAGGTACGTGGCGGCCACAGAGGGCTGCGCGGCGCCCAGGAGTCTGAAGACCTGGATGTCCTGTCGCGCCGTGAGCACTCCGCTCTCGGGCCACGGCGCACCGACACGGGGGATCGCCGCCTGCGCCAGCGAGAGGGACGCCACGCGCTGATCGTACTCGTGCGTGAGCGGACGGAACTCAGCGTAGGGCACGGACCTGGCCAGGGTCGAGGGTAGGGCGAGGAGGCGCCCTGCCGCGTCGGCGTCCGGGACCATCTCGACGGTGCCTGCGAGCGTGGCGGTCGACGAGCAGAACTCGCTCGCGGTGCCGATGTTCTCGGCGGTCAGGCGACCGACACGTACTCCGTCCGCGAACAGGATCCACTCGGAGCCTTCGGTGACGCCCTCGCCGAGCGACGCGGCCGAAGCCGAGGCGAGGCCTTCGGGACGGATCTCCCCGACCACGACGAGTGTCGCACGTCCCCCCTCGCGTGTGCCGGCGAGCAGCAGTGGGTGCGCGGACTCGGTCGGAGCGCTGGGCTGGAGGGATTCGGCTGGGACTGAGTCGGTGGCGGTGCCGGAAGCCGAGGCTGCAGGAGGCTCCCACCGCACATGCACTCCACCCCAGGCCACGTTGTCGCAGCCCGAAGCCACGGTTAAGATGACCGCAATCGCTAGTAAGTGCCGTCGCATCAAGCCGTTGGGTCGGTGCGTGGCCTCGGGGACGGGGCCGGGCTCGAAAAGCTAGCGCGGACCCTTCGGTGGGCAAGCCGAAGCCCCGCGGGCGTCGGGGGACGCTCCGGACGCCACTGCGAGCGGAGGACCGGGTGGGTCACCGAGAAGCCGAGGGGCAGCCTGCGACGGAGACCGCCAGCGGCGCGTCGCTTCGCGCGGTCATGGCCGCGTATCCGACCGGTGTCACGATCGTGGCGACGCGCGATCCGGCGGGCGCGCCGCTCGGCCTCACCGTGAATACTTTCACGTCGGTGTCGCTCGACCCGCCACTGGTTCTGATCTGCATCGGTCGCTCGAGCGCGTCCCACGATCGCATCATTGCCGCCGGGACGTTCGCGGTGAGCATGCTGTCCGAGGCCCAGGCGGAGCTGTCTCGCCGCTTCGCCCGTCAGCCTTCGGAGGGTCGCTTCGATGGGGTCGCATGGTGGCAGGCGCCCTCGGGGAATCCGGTGTTGGAAGGCGCCACTGCCTGGATCGACTGCTCGATCGACCAAGTGATGGAGGCGGGAGATCACACGATCATCCTGGGACGCGCTCGCTCGTGCGGCGCCACGGATACTCCACCGCTGCTCTTCCATCGCGGTGCTCTCGCGTCTGTGAGGCCATGAGCCCGACCCCGCCCCGTGGGGTGCGGGCGCCGGCCGCGATGGCGGGCGCTGCTGCCGCGATTGCCGGGGAGGTGGCCATCGGCATCCTCCTCTATGCCAGTCCGGGGCTCATGCGGTCGCTCACGACGCTGCTCGCGGTGGAGGGGCTGTCGTTTGCGGCTGGATTGCACACCGCCCCGTCAGGCAGAGCCGACCTCGTCGATCGCTTGCGGCGTCGCTGGCTCTTCTGTCTCGGCGCGTTCCTGGTCGCGGCTGTCTACGGCACGTTGTGGAGCTTGTTCGAGAGTCTCGGGGAAGCGCGTATTGGACAGGGGCTGGGGCTGGCCCTGCTGGCGGGTATGCCACTCTTCGCGTGCGGCACCCTACTCGGTGGGATGAGTGCGATGGCCGAGAGCGACACATCGGGAGTCTTCCCCAAGCCTGGCGCTGCTGCTGCATTCGGAGCTGGCTTGGGCTTCGTGGCGACCGGGCTGCTGTTGCCGCGCGCGCCAATTCCAGCCTCGTTGCTGGTCGGCTGCCTGATGCTGCTTTCTGGGGGCGGCATGATCTACGGTTCCTTGGTTGACGAGCGGTCGGAGGGCGGCGGGGAGACCGCCGCCGCGGGCAGCGTGCATACCAATCCTCCGCCGCCGTGATCGTCGCGCACCTGTCGGACCTGCATCTCGGCTTCCGCGCATACGGACGGGTGGAGGCGGGCGCCGATGTGCGCGAGCGGGACGTGGCGGCGGCGTTCGAGCGTGCCACCCAAGAGATCGTTCGCATTCGGCCGGACGTGATCGTCATTGCCGGCGATGTCTTCGACCGGCCTGACCCCCCCGCCGGAGCCGTGGTCGCACTCGCCCGCGGCCTCGAGGTGTTTCGAGCATCGCTCCCCGAGGCGCCCGTTCTCATGGTTGCGGGCCCGCGGGACACGCCGCGACGCGAAGGAGACCCCGGCGCACTGGCGGTGTTCGACAGCTTCCCGAACGTGCAGGCCGCGACCGGTCTCCCCCGTTCGATTCTCATCGAACGACTCGGGCTGCACGCGGCGCTGCTGCCCCACCGGGCGGTCTCGCTGCACGCGCCTGCAATGCCGGAGCCGGATCCGCGGATGCGCTGGAACTTGCTCGTCCTGCACGCGGACGAGTCGGCCAAAGGGCATCCGGGCGTGCACGTGAACCCGAGCGAGTGGAGCTACGTGGCGCTCGGCGGCGAGCACCGTCGTCGCAAGGTGACGGCGCAGGCGCAGTATTCGGGGTCGCTCGAACGGGTTGCGCTCGACCCGTGGTCTGAGGCCGCCGACGAGAAAGGCTTCTTGGTCGTCGACCTCCGCTCGGGACGCGTCGCTTTCCACGCAGTGCCGGGCCGGCCCGTGGTCGCTCTGGCGCCCGTGAAGGTGGGTAGGGGAGAGCCCGAACGGGTCCGCCGACGGGTGCGCGAGGTGACCGCTGAGGTGCCCGGTGGCATCGGCGGCAAGATCGTGCGCCTACGCCTGGAGGGAGCGTCTCCGGGTGATCTGCTGGCTCTGCAGGGTGAGCCCCTCAAGGAGCTGCGCGCGAGGGCGCTCCACCTCGCAGTCGAGGTGGGTAAGGAGCTGAAGGTTCCAGCGGAGGCCTGGCTGCCCGTGGAGGTGCCGCGACTGCTTCGGGAGGCCGCCGCAGCCGAGCTCGAGCGCGAAGGCCTCCGGGACGCCGCAGCCGACGCGCTCCTCGAGCGGTGCATGCCAGACTCCGACGCTGATGTGCCCAGGCCGTTCGGAGGTGCGGAGACGCTCGACGGAGAAGTGTCGGGCTTGGGACGTGTCAGCACGTCGATTCCCGTCGGCCTCACTGCCCTCGTGGGAGGCGGTGGCCGTGGCAGGCGGGCCGTCCTGGAGCTGCTCGCGGATGTGGTCGGGCGCGAAACAACCCCGGCACTGGCGGCCCTGTGGAGGGGTGCCGAGCCCGAGACCCTCGAGGGAGCGCTGCGCCACGCCGTGGATGCGGTTGCCGAGGGCCGTGGACTGGGCGTGCTTCGGGCGGCGCTCTCCTACCTGGGCTACTCCGAGTCGTCACCGGCGTCGACCCAGCCAACCCCGGTGCGGCCGGCACACCCGCGGTCGAGCGGAGCGATCCGGGAGGATCCGGAGCTGGTGGCGGCGGAGTTCCGCGCGGCGGAGCGGGAGCTGCGCGAGAGTCGAGCCGATATGGCCGAAGTCGATGGGGATCTCGAAGTAGCGACCATGGACTGGCTGCGTGAGCGACAGGATGCGGAGACTACCCTGCAAGCCTATCGGGATCGTGCGCGGGAGTTGCGCGCCCGCATACGAGACATGGAGTCCACGGGTCCCGGAGCGCCCTGCCCGACCTGCGGGCGGGTGCTCGAGAGTCATTACGATGAGGTGCTGAGCGAGCTGCGCGACCAATGGGAGTCCGTGGTGCAGGACGGGAGTTGGTGGCGTAGCCGCTGGGAGCAGCTCGAGCTGAAGCCGGCGGCGCTCCAGGAGTTGGAAGGGCGGTCGCTTCGGCTGCACGCTGCGCTCGAAGCGGGATCCGAACGAGTCGAGTTGCTGCGCGCACGGCTGCAGGAGATCGATCGACCAGCGCTTGCCGTGCGCACACCGCAGTCGGACGCCGAGAGCGCCGTCATTGCCGTGCTCGAGCGCTTACGCGCCGCACGACTCGCGCGAGCTACTGACTTGGTGCTGCAGCGGGCGTCGCGCTTCGTGTGCCGGATCTCCGGGAGCCGTATCCTTGCCCTGTCATGGGACGGAGAGTCGGTGCGCCTGGAGGGAAGCGAAGGTGCCCTTCGTCCCATGTCGGAAGAGGACCTGGCTACCGCGAGAATCGCGATTCGCTTGAGCGGCGCGTCGCTCGTCGCCGCGGCGGGGCGCGTGCTCGGGTCGCTGGCGCTCGAGGAGCCGTTCGATCGACTGGACGAAGAGACGCAGACGCGCGCGTTGCTGCTGGTCCGCGAGCTCCTGGGGGAGATCCCCCGGGTCATCCTCTTCACCCGAGGCGACGTGACCGACGCGCGCCCCGAGCTCTTCGACTACGTTCTGGAGGTGCGGGAGGAGGAACTGGGGGCGGGGCCTCCGCTGAGGCCAGCACTCGCGGGACCCGGTCGGGTGACGTTCGACGTACCGGTAGAACGGAAGTCGACGCGCGTGGGATGACGTGTTCCCCACTGCGGCCGCGTCCCGGAACGCACCGGCGGTCCCGTCATGCTCCCCCGAAGCGCGCCTCCTCGCGGCGTGCCTCACCGACTGAGCGCCAACGGAATCTGTGCGCCCAGCGGTTGGGGCATCCCTCCACGACGTCCGCGATGAGCGGGCCCAGGACAGGCGCGAACTTGAACGCGTGCCCGCTCCCCCCGCCGGCGACCACGAGCCCCTCGCGCTCCGGGTCGTGCGCGATCAGGAAGTCTCCGTCGAACGTGTCGCAGTAGAGGCAGACGCGCCGATACACGACCGGTGCGGCGGCCAGCGCCGGAAGGGACTCGTGCAGGAAGGCGCGCACATTGGCCAGATGCGCCTCGGGCACCTCGCGGTGCGTGTTTGGATCGACCGGGGCGCCACGCCCGTGGTGCCCGATCTTCACGTCGCCGTTTGCCGTCGCAGGGAAGCCGTACCAACCACTGTGGGCGATGTCGGCAAGCCAAGGTGGAAAGGCCGGGGGACGAAACGGTGCGGGGTCCGGCGCCCGCACGTGGACCACGGACTGCGCGGTCGCCCACATGCGGTCGCCGAGCCACGGGAGGAGAGTCGGGGTCCACGCGCCGGCGCATACGAGCACGATGTCCGCGAGCAGGCGATTGCCGCGGGCTGTCACCACGCCCCGCGCGCGTGAGCCGTCGAGGGCGACCGAGCCGAAGGCCTCACGCCGGACTGACACGCCGGCGGCGCGCGCCAGCGCGAGCAAATGCTCGACGACCCAGCCGCTCTCGGCCCAGCCGGCGCGTCGGTTGAAGTAGCCATCGGCGTAGCCCTCGGCTCGCCAGGCGGGGTAGCGCTCCGCGACCTGGGCAGGCCCGACACGCTGGGGCGCATAACCGCGCGCTCCGAGCACCCGTTGGCTCTCGTGCTCGAACCCGCCCGAGAGCATCGGCGCGCGGGAGAGAACGAGCAGTCCATCCTGGTGGTACGGTGGGCGCGGCCAGTCGGCGTTCCAGCGGTCCCAGCCCTCGAGAGCGGACTCTGCGAGCTCGTGGTAGAAGACGTCCGAGCCGTAGTCCATGCGCACGAGCTTGCTGATGTCCGTCGACGAGGCTCCTTCGTACGGAAGCGGATGGGGGTCGAGCAGGGTGACGCGCCAGCCGCGCAAGCGCAGCTCCAGCGCGCTCGCCGCACCGAATACCCCACCACCGACGACGACGACGTGTCCGGGCGGAACCGTCACGCGAAGTGCGTCAGTCCGCGAGCACCGACCAGGCCTCGGCGCGCTCTTGATACCGATCGAGCGCAGTTTGGTCGCTGTTCTGTAGCGCGGCCTGGGCGAGGGCGATGTATCCCCATGCGTAATAGCTGGGAATGCCGAGGGTCGACCGATCGGGCCAGAAGCCCCACTCGTCGGGGAGGCCGCCACGATGGATGAAGACCTGATCCATCAGCGCCTGGGTCCGCTGCACGTCCACCCAGTCGCCGGTGACTGGCGCGAATGGGGAGTCGCCCATCCGGACCAGCCCAGATCCCTCCGCGACCGAGAGTGGGCCGTTATTCAGCTTGAAGGCGAGCCCGTGCCGGACGAGGTAAGGCTGCAGGCCGAGCGACGCGGCCGCATTGCCGCTCGACGCGAAGTAGATGGGGCGCTCGGCGATCGCATCGTTGATCAGGTTGAGCGCGAACTGCTGCCAAGGAGAGAGCACTTCGCCCGCACGGAATATCGCCGTGAGCCCGCCCATGGTGAGCTGCATGTCCTGCTCGATGGGCACGTACTGGCGCGCCACCTGCACGATCTGATCCTCACTCAACGAGATGATCGACCGGGTCGGCGCAACGATGGGTCGTCCCAGCGCCAGAGGGATCTTGTCGCCCGCCTGAGAAGCATCGGTCACATAGGCTGCGGGCGTGTTCTCCGACGTGTACGGCCTTTGACAGAGGATGAGCGTCGGGTCGCGGGCGGGGTCCTCGCCGGCCTCACAGGGTTTGGTGAGTCCCTTCAACTGCCGCACGTACCAATCCGTGTTCAGGTACGAGGTCACGATGACCGTCACGTCGCGCCGGATCCCCTCGACCTCCTGTAGATACCAGAGAGGGAAGGTGTCGTTGTCACCATTCGTGAAGAGCACCGCGTACGGCTCCGCACTCATGAGTAGATTGTACGCCCAGTCACGCGCGGCGTAGTCGCGGGCTCGCGACGCGTAGCTCCAGTTGAGCACCAGCGGCAGCAACGCGAGCCCGAGTATCGGTGCGGCTCGCTTCAGGGTCGTCTTGAGCTCGCGCGCCGCCTCCTGCCAGAGCGTCACGATCCCCATGCCCGCCCAGAGTCCCCACACGGAGAAGCTGACCACGAAGAAGTAGTCGCGCTCACGCACCTCGTGCAGGCCGCGGTCGGCGGTCGGCGCCTCGAGCGAGTACCCGTAGCGGAAGTTCAGGTAGTAGACGAGCGCCAAAGAAAGCGTGACGAAGAGCGTGCAGATGTACGCGAAGCTCTTTCGGTCGCGCCGCGCGTGCTCGATCGCGCCCCAGACCCCGAGCCCCGTGAAGAGCATCGTGAACGGGATGCGCAGGTTCGCGAAGACGGGATTGTCTCCGCCCAGGCTCCGCGACCACTGCCAGTCGAAGTACTGGAGGTAGTTCGCGATCTGCGACCCCAGCGGCGCCAAGCGCGGCATCAGGGGCGGCTTGTCGTACTGCGTGCGGTTGAGCGCCTCGGAGAGCGCGACGCAGCCGGCCTTTCCGTAGGTCACGACCGCGGCGATCGCCGAGCCGATGTCGGGGCACGTGGGTGCCGCCTCGTTGATGATTGGGCCGAGCCCCGCACGAATGGGCAGGTAGAGGTGGATGGATACTCCGAGGACGGCTGCCACCACGCTGGCGACGTAGAGCTTCCAGTTGAGCAGGGTCCGCGGGTGGACCAGCAGCACGAAGAGCGCGATCGCGGGCGCGGCGAGGAACGCCATGAGGTGGTTGCCCACGCTCAGAGCGAGGATGAACACCATGAGGACGAGCAGTTGGTCGTCCTTGCCCTTGCCCAGGTTCTCTTGCCAGCGCACCGCCAACCAGGTGAGCAGCGCGATGGCGATCAGCGAGACCGTGTAGACCTTCTCGTTGACGTTGGACTGGTTCCACACCGTGAACGCGGTAGCGCTCACCAGCACCGCCACCGCAGCACCCACCAGCCGGAAGGTCCGCTCGGGTGAGAAGCAGCGCAGGATGTGATGGACGACGAGGAACCAGAGCGCGTGCGCGCTCGCGCTCACGAACGCGCTGAAGAGGTTGATGCGCACCGCCACCGGAAGCCCGAGCGGCGAGAGCAGCACCGACCATGCCCGGGCGAGTACCACGAAGAGCGGGTTCCCCGGGGGGTGCGGGATCCCCATGATGTGTCCGGTCGCGATGTACTCGCTCGTATCCCAGAACGCCGTGGTCCGCCCGAGCGTGATCGCGTACAGGGCGAAGACCAGCGCTCCCGCAACAGCAGCTTCCTTGTAGGGGGGTCGCAGCTCCCCCGAGCCCTCCGACGGAGCGTCCGCGGCGGGCAATGCCTGGTCGACTGCTGCTTGGGTCATGGCTGGGGAAGCTGGGTGCCGCGGAGCGGGGGCGACAAGATAACCGAGAGCCGCGCTTACGCCGGGTGCCTCATAGGTCCATACCCAGGTGTAGGTTCCCCGAAGGGTCGACCCCCACGACCCATTCGGGGGGGACCCATGTCGTCCCGCTGTACTCCTGCACGATGACTGGGCCCGCGAGGCGATGCCCCGCCCGGAGATCTCGCCGGCGCACCCTATCGGCGCGCAGCGTCGTGCCGGCGTGCGTCACGTTCGCGGCTCGCATGGGGGACGGGCCCTCGGCCTCCGCCAGCGTCGCCTTCGGGAGCGCCGGCGCGGGGGCGCTGACGACGACTCGAGCGGTGACGGCCTCGACCGGAGTCTCCGAACGGGCATAGCCATACCGCGCCTGATGCACTTCGTGGAAGCGCCCCAGCCAGCCATCGGCGGGAACCGCCAACTCGAAGCTCTGCCCGACGTAGCGCGCGTCGATCCAACGCTCGGTTGCGAGGTCGCGGGCGTCGGCACCCCCGAGCACCATGGCGTCTCGGGCGGCGCGCTCCAGCTGATGGAGCACGTCGACGACCAAGGTGGCGGCGTCGGGGGTGTCGCTTCGCACGAGTATCGTGCGGGACACTTCACGGGTGACGGGTGATGCCAGCATACCGTACGCCGAGAGGAGGCCGGGGTCGGGCGGCAGGATGGCACTCCGGGCTCCGAGACGCGCGGTGAGCTCGGCCACGTGCAGGCCGCCGGCTCCGCCGAACGCGACCAGGACGAAGTCTACGGGATCGTATCCGCGCTCGACCGAGATGACGCGGAGCGCGCGCTCCATGGCCGCATCGGCCACCGCGATGACGCCTTCGGCGGCGTCCTCGAGCGAAGAGCCGAGGCCGCCAGCGATCCCGGTGAGCGGCGCGCGGACCGACTCGCGGTCGAGCTTGCGCTCGCCGTCGAGGAAGGCGTCCACCGGGAGGCGGCCGAGCCACACGTGTGCGTCGGTGACCGTGACGTCCGTGCCGCCCCGGCCGTAACAGATAGGACCGGGGTCGGCGCCCGCGCTCTGGGGGCCTACGCGCAGCGAGCCACCCGGGTCCACCCTCGCGATGGAGCCACCTCCTGCACCGACGGTGTGGATGTCGAGCACGGGAATGGCCACCGGGACGCCGGAGATCTCGAACTCGCGCGTGCGCAGCGCCCGCCCCGGAAGCAGCGACACGTCGGTCGACGTGCCGCCCATGTCGAAGGAGATCGCGCGCTCGTACCCGGCCCTCCTCGCCCACGTGAGCGCGCCGACGAGGCCCCCCGCCGGCCCCGAGAGCACGGTGTGCACGGGCTCGCTGCGCGCCCGCTCGATGGGGAGCGCCCCGCCGTTCGAGCCCATGATGCGTACCCGCTCCGCGCCTGCATCCGCCGCGAGTCGTCCCAGGTAGCGATCCACGATGGGAGCCACGTAGGCGTTCACCACGGTCGTCGACGTCCTCTCGTACTCCCTGAACTCCGGCAGAATCGCGCTCGACACCGAGACCGGCACGCCGACCGACGATGCCACGCGAGCGACGGCCTCCTCGTGCGCAGGGTTCGCGTAGGCGTGCAGCAAGGCGACCGCGATCGACTCGGGAGGGTGCGACCTTACACGGGCCGCGAGCTGCGCGAGCTCGCCTTCGTCCAGCGGCTCGATCTGTTCGCCCAGCGGGCCCAACCTACCAGCCACGCCCACGCGGTCGTCGCGTGCCACCAGCGGCGGCAGGCGGTGGCCGACAAGTGCGTAGAGCTGTGGGCGGTTCTGGCGGCCGATCTCGATGACGTCCTCGAAGCCGCGATTCGTGACGAGCACCACGCGCGCTCCGCGCCGCTCCAGAAGCGCGTTGGTCGCCACCGTCGAGCCGTGCACGAGCTCGAACCGTGTGCCGGGGGGAACGAGGCGGCGCAGGCCCTCGAGCACCGCGCGGGAGGGGTCGGCGGGGGTGGAGGGGACTTTGAGCGTCGTGATCACCCCGTCCTGTAGCAGCACGAGATCCGTGAAGGTGCCGCCGGTGTCCACGGCCACGAGCGGCGTTGACGGTCCCGAGGGGCCGGTGGACATTGGGGCGCTCATATCCTCGACTTCGGCGAATGCGGGGCCTCGGCCGCCTGCGGTCTCCAGCACGGCGTGACCCGCAGCGACGCCACCCGACCATGCAGCTCTATCCCACCTTCGAGCGGTTCAAGGCCCTGGCTCGCGGTGCGGGCCTGGTCCCGGTGTGGCGCGAGTTCTTGTTCGACGTGGACACCGCGGTCACGGCGTACGCCAAGCTCGCGGAGCCGCCTTTCGGCTTCTTGCTCGAGTCCGTCTTGGGTGGGGAGCAGTGGGCTCGCTACTCGTTCTTGGGCACCCGGCCGAGGGGTGCGTGGAAGCTGGAGCGCGGCGTGGTGAGCTGGTGGTCTCCGGACGCCGGGTGGGCCCGGGTCGAGACCGACGATCCGCTCGCCGACCTGGACGCCAGACTCCGCGCCGCTATGCCCGCCGAGGTCGAGGGGCTGCCTCGGTTCTGGGGCGGGGCGGTAGGGTACTTCGCGTACGACGTCGTCCGCCAGATCGAGCACCTGCCGAACCCGCCGGAGGACGATCTCGGGCTGCCGGACGGGCTCTTCGTCTTCACCGACATCGTGCTGGCGATCGACAACCTGAAGGGGCGGGCCCGCGCGCTCGCCTCGGTGCCCGTCGATGGCGCCAAGTCCGACGCCGAGCTGCGCGCGCTCTACGACGACGCGGCGCGCCGCACAGCTGCCGTGGTGGAGCGGCTCGCAGAGCGGGACGGACCTCCCCCGCTCGCGCTCGGGGCGGAGCCCGACCGGGATCCGGCGTTCGTCAGCTCGATGACCAGGGCGGAGTACGAGGCCGCGGTCGAGAGGATCAAGGAGTACATCCGCGCGGGTGACGCCTTCCAGGTCGTGCTTAGCCAGCGGCTCCAGTTCGCCCTGCAGACGACGCCCTTCGCGCTCTACCGCGGCCTGCGCAGCTTGAACCCGTCACCGTATCTCTACTTCCTCGAGCTGGATGGCGTCACGCTCGTCGGCAGCTCGCCCGAGGTGCTCGTCCGAGTCGAGGACGGGGTCGTCACGGTGCGCCCCATCGCGGGGACTCGGCCGCGCGGTCGCACCCCCGAGCAGGAGCGCGAGTTGGCGGACGACCTGCGCGCGGACGAGAAGGAGCTGGCCGAACACAGGATGTTGGTGGACCTCGGGCGCAACGACGTGGGTCGCGTGGCCGAGTACGGCACCGTGACCGTGCCGGACCTCATGGTCGTCGAGCGGTACTCGCACGTGATGCACCTGGTCAGCCAGGTCGAGGGGCGGCTGAAGCCGGGGCTCGGCGCGATCGACGTCTTCCGTGCCTGTTTTCCGGCCGGCACCGTCTCTGGTGCGCCCAAGGTGCGCGCCATGGAGATCATCGACGAGTTGGAGCACACCCGCCGCGGTCCTTATGCGGGCGCTGTGGGCTACTTCGCGTATGGCGGCGTGAACATGGACACCGCTATCACCATTCGCACCGTGGTGGCGACGCAAGGCTCCGCGTTCGTGCAGGCCGGCGCTGGCATCGTGGCTGATTCCGATCCCGCCCGTGAGTTCGAGGAGACGCTCAACAAGGCGCGCGCGCTGCTGAAGGCGTCCGCGATGGTCGCACCGCCAGCGGACTAGCGGTTCGAGTCAGAAGTCCGTTGGAGAACGGTGGCCGAATTCCAGGGGACTATCGGTTCGAGCTACTGGGTCCACCCGGCGAGCGTGTGCCGACGCTCAGCGCGGAAGCTTCTTGCCGAGGCCCGTGTAGAGCCTAGTGAGCGTCTCGATGCCCTTGTCGAAGTAGGCGAGCGACAACCACTCGTTGGGGGCGTGCAGGTTGCAGCCCGGGAGCGAGAACCCGACCAGCAGTGCCGTCGCGCCGAGCTGCTCTTCGAAGTCGACGACGACGGGGATCGACCCGCCTCCACCCATCAACACCGGCTTCTTGCCGAAGCTGGCTTCCAGCGCCTCCGAGGCCGCGTCGAACGCCGGCCCCTCGACTTTCGCCCTCCATGGGCGGCCGCCGTGCAGCTCGGCGATGGATACCGTCACGCCGGGTGGTGTCACCTTCGCCACGTGCGCCTCGAGCAGCTTGCGCACCTTCGCCGGCGTCTGGTCGGCGACCAGGCGGAAGCTCACCTTCGCCATGGCCCGGTTCGGCAGCACCGTCTTCGCGCCTTGGCCCGTGTAGCCGCACAGGATCCCGTTCACGTCGCACGTCGGTCGGATCCAGGTGCGCTCGAGGGTGCCGTAGCCAGCTTCGCCCGTGAGCGCCGGCACCCCGAGGTCTGCGCGGTAAGCGTTGTCGTCGTGCGGCAGCCCGTTGATCTGTGCCCTCGTGCCCTTGTCCCACTCGCGCACGTCGTCATAGAAACCGGCGATGGCAACGCGTCCGTCGGGTGCGTGTAAGGACGCGATGATGCGCGCGAGGGTGTTACCGGGGTTGGCCACTGCGCCGCCGTACTCGCCGGAGTGCAGGTCGCCCTTGGCACCCTGCACGTGCAGCTCGAAGTAGGCGAGCCCCCGCAGGGAGAACCCGAGCGACGGAAGTCCCTCCGCGAACATCCCGGTATCGGAAATGACGACCACGTCACAGGCGAGCCGCTGATGATTGGCCGCCACGAAGGGAACGAGGTTGGGCGAGCCCACCTCCTCCTCGCCCTCCGCCAGCACCACGACGTTGATGGGAAGCGAGCCGCGCGTGGCCAGGTGCGCCTCGAGCGCCTTCACGTGCATGTACAGCTGGCCCTTGTCGTCCGCGGTGCCGCGACCATAGAGCCGCCCGTCACGAACCGTGGGCTCGAAGGGCGGAGAGTGCCACTCGTCGAGCGGTTCGGGAGGCTGCACGTCGTAGTGGCCGTACACCAGCACCGTCGGCGCACCTTTAGCGCCACGCCACTCGGCGAGCACGATGGGGTGCCCGGGGGTCTGGATCACCTCGCTGGTGAGGCCTGCCGCCGCGAGGCGGGCCGAGAGCCACTCTGCTGCCGTGCGCGTATCCCGGTCGTGCTCCGACTTCGCGCTGATCGATGGGATACGCAGGAAGTCGTACAGCTCGGAGCGGAAGCGATCTCCCTGGGAGACGACGAAGTCGAGGGGATCGCTCAAGTGCGCCCTCGGAGCGTCACGCGCCCGGCTCTCTCTCTCGTCGGTGGCGGCGCGCGGCTAGATCAGCGCGCGGAGCCCCCAGCGGTATACGAACGTCATGGCAGCGGAGAAGAAAGCGGCGCCCGCCATCCCGCCGGGGCTGATCGCGAGGGGCTCGTAGAACTCGAAGATGCCCACGCCCAGCATGCCACCGATCACGGCGGCGAACGCTCCGAGCACCATGAGGATGACCGTGTGCCCGGGGGTCTCCTCGGGGCGGCTGATGAGCGCCTTCATGACCAGGCCGATGGCCCCGCCCATGACGATCCAGATGCCGATGCCAATCCAGTTCTGCATGCGTTTACGACCGAAGGCTGAGTGCGATCCCACAGGAGTCCGGGATGTCCGGAAAACGGCGGAATCTACCCGAAGCCGGAACGCGGAACCAGGCCGGACCCCCTTCCGCCGGCGCCTCAGAGACGCTTCGTGGAGCCGCCGCGGTCGGGGCGCAGCGCGTGGGGTGCGGCGCGTTTGACGCCGGACGTCCGCGCGGTTCCATTGCGGCATGGCGGACGAGATCATCCCGATTTCTCGGTATCTCCAGCGAGACGTCGACGAGGATGTTCTCCCCCGGTCGATCGCTCTCTGGGGTGTGGACGGCGATCGGTCGCGCTTCGCACTCCCCCTTTGGCGGGTCGTCCACATGGCGGAGGCGGAACGTGGTGTGATCGCTTGGAGGAACACCACCGGCGATCGAGGTCCCCACGCCTTCGTCGTCGTCGATCTCGCGAGCGATCCGGCTCGGCTCGGGCTCACCGACTTCCCCCTGAATCGCTGCGAGCAGACCGAGCGCCCGACCCTGCACGATCTCGCTCCAGAAGGCCTCTTGGTCTACCTCGGGAACCGCGACGGGCGGACGTGGTGCCTCTTCACGGACGGCGGCGCGGCAACGAGAGCACCGCTGAGCCCCAAGAAGCGCGAAGACATCTTGTTCCTGGCCGGCGAGTGCGCGGGACTGCTCTTCTTGCGCGACTTCGCGGACGAGGTCGACGATCTGTAGCCCACCGTCGTGCCGTGTCGATGGTGCAGCGGCCTAGGGGTTCGAGTCAGAAGTCCATTGAATGCCAAGGGACTTCTGACTCGAGCCCCTAGCGGCGTCCCATGCGACGCTTGAGCTCGGCGAGGGCCGCGTCCACGTCCAGCTCTTCGCGCGGCGGTGGCTCGTCCAGCGTCGGGTCGTAGCCCGGGCTCGTACCCACCTCGAGTGAGTCGATCTCCTCCTCCGCCTCAGCGCTCCTGCGCTCGCCCGTCATCTTCTCCGCCATCCTGTCCAACTCGCTGAAGAGATCGTCGGCCTCCGATATCGCCTGGCGGGCTCCGGTACGCCCGGTCGTGGCGCCGAGGGTGCTGCGCTTCTGCATGGCTTCGCCGAGCTGGGCGCTCATTTCTTGGAGCGACTTCTGTCGGAACGTCAGCTCCTCGCGTATCACCTGCGCTTTGCGGTCCAGCACCGTGTGATGGCCCTCGTGCTTCAGGGCGTGCTGCGCTGCGAGAGCCGCGGTCTCTTCGTCACCGATGTCGCGAGCCATTCGTTCGCGACGCCGGCACGTCTCACCGGCTTCCTTGTCGCGCGCCGCACTGGTGAGGGCCTTCTCGAGCTCCGCCTCGAGTCCGCGCACCTCAGCTGTCTCGTCGGCCAGCTCGCGCTTCATGCCACCGAGGAGGCGATCGACGGTCTCGGGGACCTGATCGCGCTTCAGCTCTTTGTTGAAGTTCTCGACAGCTTCGCGAAACGCCGCGCGGAGATCTTCGAACATGCGACTCGAATCCCTGGGGGTGCCCGAGGGCGACCTCAGTTGAGGAAGGGCTCGATCCGTTGGGCGAACGAGTTCCGCGCCCGATGCAGGCGGCTCTTCACGGTGCCCAAGTTCACGCCCGTGATCTCGGCGATCTCCTCGTAGCTCTTGCCCTCGAGCTCTCGCAGGCGAAACACGAGCCGATGGTGCTCCGGGAGCTCTTCCACCGTGTTCTCGACGAGCCGGCGCAGGTAGCGCTTGCGGTACAGGTCGTCGGGTCGCATGGAGAGGTCCTCGAACTGGATCGGGCGGTGCTCGTCCTCCCAGTTCCCCGTCAGGCGCTGAAAGAGCACCAGCGGGCTGCGTGAACGGTTGCGTAACTCGTTCTTGGACAGGTTGCTTGCGATCGTGTAGATCCACGTCGAGAACTTCTTCGAGGTGTCGAACCGGTGCAGGTGGCGCGTCACTCGGATGAACGCCTCCTGAACCAAGTCCTGCGCCCGGTCGGCGTCGCCCGTCTTGCGCGTGATGAAGTGGATCAAGCGATCCCGATACCGTTCGTAGAGCTCCTGGAAAGCCCCCGGTCGTCCCGCGAGATGGGCCGTTACCAGCTGCTCGTCCGATAGCGTCTCGAGAGGCTTGGCGTCGAGGACCTGCCTGGCCTTCTCGGGGCTGAGCTTCACCATGATTCCGCCTCTTGGCACCCCGACCTCGGGTGTGCGCCTGTTCCCCACCCCGTAAGATGCCCGAACCCTTGAATTCGTTCAAGCTCGGGGGTCGCGCGGCTTAGTCGCGCCAGGTCGGCGGGGACACCGCCGGGAGGCAAAGAAAGAGCGGGGGAGCGCGAAGGGTCTCGTCGGCAAAAGTCCAGCCCCTCCAGGGTGGGCCAACGAGCTTTCCTTCACACTCGCCCCGCTCTGCGGCACCCGTAAGTGCCAACAGCTCCTATATAGGCTCGGGCAAGAGGGATGTCACTCTCAAATTGGTACGGTTCGAGAGGTGTATCCGGTCGGTTACTCTCGGGGATGCGTTGCCCCCGCGCGGGACATCTTTGAGATTGCGCGCGCCTACCCTCCCAGCTCTTCCGAGACATTGAGCGATCCCAAGGCTGCTCCAGCTTCCCCAGGTGCGCGCCGCGTGCAGGCGGTGGTGGCGCTGCGCTTGCTCGAGGTGATGCGGGACCTCGACCACCCTCAGGAGATCCTCGAGGACGAAGACCTGACACAGACGATGCCCCGAAGACTGGGGCTGAGCGACGTGGTCGAGCGACAGATCAGGACGTATAGAGAGGACGTGCGCAAGCGCGTGCGGCTCTCGGACGACGAGATCATCGGCCTCTTCCGGCTCGTGATGCGGCGACCCGACGGAGAGCAGGTCTTCCACCAGGCCGGGCGGCTGCTGGCCAGCGGTGGTCGAGCCCTGGGATGGCGGCGCCTGCTCCCACGGCCGGCGCGCTTCGCGCTCGCGCGTATGCGCACCAGCCGGAGTCTCCGTCGGCTCTTCGGGCGGCCCATCGGCGGATTCGGTCGTGGTCCGTTCGTCATCGAGGGGAGGGCGTCCTTCTTCCTCGAGTGCGACCCCGGCGGTGACGCGTGTCACCTCCTGTCGGGGTTCTGCCAGGAGACCCTCGAGCACGCGATAGGCGGAGCTGCAACGGTCCGTCATACGATGTGCCAGTCGCGAGGAGATACGGTATGCCGGTGGGAGGCGGAGGTCGCCGAGCCGTACACCCGTGTGCCAAAGGCCGAAACTGAAAGCGTGGAGAGCCAGACATGACCGAGAAGAAGCGGAAGACGCCTAGCAAGAAAGCTGCCAAGCCGAAGAAGTCCGTGCGCGCGCCCGCACAGATCGTAGAGAAGGGCTCACGCGCGCCGGACTTCACGCTGCCCTCGGATCAGGGCGGTGAGGTCAAGCTGTCCGCCCTGAGGGGCAAGCAGGTCGTGCTATACTTCTATCCGAAGGACGACACGCCGGGATGCACCGTTCAGGCGTGCGACTTCCGGGACGCGGAGCCGACCTTCGCGGGGCTGGATGCCGTCGTGCTCGGGGTCTCTGCGGACTCATTGGCCTCCCACGCCAAGTTCCGTGAGAAGTTCGGCTTGAACTTCCCCCTGCTCGCAGACGTCGACCACGCCGTGTCGCAAGCGTACGGCGTCTGGACGGAGAAGAGCATGTACGGCCGCACGTTCATGGGCATCGAGCGGAGCACCTTCCTCATCGACGAGAAGGGGATCGTCCGCGAGGTGTGGCGCAAGGTGTCGCCGCAGGGGCATGCGGATATGCTCGCGGGGGTGCTGGCAGGGAGCTGACTTGGCTGGCGGGGTCCTGTAGAGCGGGACCCGCACCCCCACCGCGTCAAAGCAACTTGTGCGCCTTGTACGCGCACAGGTCCTGCACGACGGTGATGCCCTGCGCCCGCGCTGCGGTGGCCTCCGCATCCGCGCGGATCCCCTCCGAGAGCCAGATCGCAAGCCGCTCGGGCCGCTCGGCCGCGGCGCGCACGAACGCGCCTGCCTGCTCCGACGGGCGGAAGATCATGACCATGTCCACCGCACCCGGTACGTCGTCCAGGCGCGCATACGCCTGACGCCCGAGCACCCGATCGGCGTTCGGGTTCACGGGGACGATCTCGTAGCCGCGCCCGGCCAAATACGCGGGCACCGATCGGGCGGGCTTCTCGGGGGACCGCGAGATGCCGATGACGGCGATGCGGCGGGCGCGCTCCAGCAGGTTGCGAAGGGCTTCTGCCGCCGGGTTGGCCGGGTCCGACGAAGCCGCGAGAAGGCGGCGAAGCTCGCTCTTGGGATCCACGGCGCGACGATACCCGCCACGCAGGCGAGATGGCAATCGTGAGTTGCTCCCGGGGGAGGGCCGTGACAAGATTCGCCCTCCGTTCCACCGACCTACCGAAGGAGATGCATGACGCCCGTTCTCGCCGCGGTCGCCGCGGCCATCGTCTTCGGCGCGCTCGGGCTTTGGATCGGAACGGGTCGGGGCCGGCAGGCCGGCGCGGAGCAAGGCCGTCGCGAGGGGCTCGAGCAGGGGCTTCGGGAGGGAGTCGAACAGGGGCGCCGCGAGGGGCTGGAGCAGGGTCGCAAGGAGGGTCAGGAGAAGGCCCGCTCGGAGGCCGAGGCGCGGCTGCGCTCGCTCGTCGACGCGCTGCGGCGCGGCCGGACGCTCCCGGGAATCGCGTCGGGCACGCCGGAGGCCGAGCTACAGAAGGCGTTGCAGGAGGGTTGGGCGCCGCGGGAGACGGAGCGCGCGAGCGCGCTTCGCGAAGCGGTTGGGCGCGTGAGCGGCTTCCTCGAGAAGAGCGTGCGCGCGCCGCTGGCAGGCCTCGCGTCCGGCGCCACAGCCGATGAGCTCCGGGAGCGGATCGGCCGCGCACTCGGTGCCCTCGAGGATCTCGACTTCTTCATCAAGGAGATCCCCGCCGACCGGCAGGGCACCGACGTGGGTGCGTTGGCCCAACGCGTCTGCAAGGAGTTCGTGGCGGACCAGGGCATCGGCGTGCGCCTGTCGATGAGTGAGGCGGGCATTCGGGCGTCGGTGAACCCGGCCGCGATGCTCGATGCGCTCTACCTGGTGCTCCACAACGCGGCGCGGTTCGGCGGCGGCCAGACGGTGGATCTCACGGTCACTCGCGACGGGGGACGCGCGAAGCTCACGGTGCGGGATCGTGGGAAGGGCTTCAGCGAAGAAGCGTTCCGCCGCGCGTTCGACCCGTTCTACTCGACTTCGGATGCGGGCCTCGGCCTCGGTCTGCCGCATGCGCGGAAGGTCATCGAGTCGATGGGCGGACGCATCGAGCTGCGCAACGTGCCCGACGGCGGCGCCGAGGTCGAGATCTCGTTCCCGACGGCGTAGCATCGCCGTTCCCGCACGGAGCTACGGCTCGGGCGCTCCGGGCCTCGTGGTCATCCCCACGCCGGCGACGCCGACCACGACGAAGGCGATTCCCAGCCAACCCAGGGGGGATAGCCCCTGGTCGAGGAGGGCGGTGGCGAGCAGTGCGGCGACGACCGGCTCTGCGGCCGTCACCACGGAGGCCGTGCTCGCCTGCACGCGGCCGAGCGCGTCGAAGAAAAGGAACTGCGCGCCCGCTATGGTCAGGGCTCCGAACACGGCGAGAAGGAGCCAAGCACGGCTGGTGGACGGAAGCACCATTGGGCCGGCCATGGCCGGCACGACCACTGCGAGGACGAGGCAGGCACCCGCGGTGCTGTAGACCACCGTGGGGACGGAGCCGAAGCGCGGCGTGGCGTAACGGCCGAACAGCGTGTAGGCCGCGTAGGACACGGCACCCGCAATGCCCCACCCGAGGCTGGAGGCCCCGAAGCGAGGCTCGACTGCGTCGGCGCCGAGGACGGTCAGCCATACTCCCGCGACGGTGACGCCGACGAGGGTCAGCCGCCGGGCGGTCGGCCACTCGCCGAGCAGCGGTCCGCCCACCGCAGCCACGAGCGCGGGTGCGAGGTAGAGGAGCGCGACCGTGGTAGGCACGCCGGCAGCGTCGATCGACGACTGGTACGCGATTTGGAACACGCCGACGAGCGAGCCTCCGCCGACTCCGATGACCACGAGCCCTCGGCCCGATACGCGCAGCAATCCGGGCCTGACGATCGAGAATCCCGCCACGAGAAGCGCGACGCCGATGAGCGGCCGCAGCAGCGCGACGCTTTCCGGCGGGACGCCCAGCACCAAGAGGCGCACGGCGAAGACCCCGGACGAGCCCCATAGGCAGGCCGCAGCGAGTGCTTCGACGGTGCCGATCAGGGAGCGGTCGCCCGGCGCGCGGCCGCTCATGTGTACCCGAAGATCTGGTAGAGCAGGAGGTAGACGAGCAGTCCCGTGACGGAGACGTACGCCCACACCGGGAAGACCAGGCGGGCCAGGCGCGCGTGCTCGTGGAAGCGTCGGTGGCGGACGAGGTACACCAGGCGCAGCACGAACGGCAACACGAAGACCGCGAGCACCATGTGCGAGAAGAGGACGCTCAAGTAGAGGGTGCGAGCCCACCCCTGCCCGGCGAACGTATGGGTGCCCGTGAGCGCCACGCGGGTGAGGTAGAAGACCAGGAAGAGCGCCGAGGCCGAGAGCGCGGTCACCATGGCCGTGCGGTGCGCGTGCAGCGCGCGCCGTCTGATCATGACGAAGCCGACGAACAGCGCGATCGCGCTGGTCGCGTTCAGGCTCGCGTTGACCGCGGCGAGCGTGTCGCCGAGCTCGGCCCAGTTCAACCGGAAACGCTCAGGCCACGCCTGCGGGCACGGCGGCGGGCGAGACTCGCCGCGCGGGATGGATCGCCGTGGCGATGTGGACGAGCGCCGCCAGGAGGGACGCGGCGACCAGGGTGTGCAGCGACACCGGCGCGACCGCGAGCACGGTGATCACGGAGGCCACGCCCAGGCCGACCTGGGTCAGGACGAGCGCCGCGGCCACGGTGGCCCACGTACGGATGCGAGGCGAAGTCTCGGTCCGGTGCGCGCGCACCCAGAGGGCGAGCACGACCGCGGTCGTCACGACTGCCAGCGCGCGGTGCAGGAAGTGCACGGTGATGGGCGCGTTGACGAGCGGCGGCACGACGCGCCCGAGGCAGAGCGGGAAATCCATGCAGGCCACACCCGCGTCCATGTGACGCACGAGCGCACCCAGGACCGACTGCACGAAGACCATGGCTGCGGCGACGACGGCCCAGGTGCGGAGGCCCGTGCCCTCGCCGTCCGCGGTCCGTGGCGCGGGTGGCGCCTCGGCTGTCGCCGTCGCCATCACGGTGGCGAGTGCCAGGAACGAGAATGCCAGCGCCAGGTGCGTCGACGAGACCAGGTCGGGGAGTTGGTAGAGCACCGTGAGGCCGCCGAAGACCGACTGCACGAGCAGGAGGACAACTCCGGCCACGGCGGCCTTGAAGACCCAGGGGCGGTCGGCCGACTCCTTACGCGCTAGCCAGGTGGCGAGCCCCCAGAGCAGGAGCAGGCCGCCCGCGACGAGCCGATGCAGGTGCTCCCAGAAGATGCCCCCGGTCATCTCGGGCACCATGGTGCCGTAGCAGGTGGGCCAGTCCGGGCAGGCGAGGCTCGACCCGGTTGCGTGCACGACGGAGCCGAGGAAGAGCAGGCCGAGCGTCCAGTAGACCGAGGCCCTGAACGCGCGCGGGTGCAGCACCGAGCTCATCCGGCGGCGACCGGCTCGCGAGCACGCACCGCCGCCTCGGTCGGAACGGCACGGCTGCGGTACTCGTCGAGCGGCACGACGCCGCGTTCCAACCACCTGAGGTCGCCGTCCAGGAACCGGTTGGCGACGACGTGGGTCGCGCGGTCGTCGTTGGCGAGGAGCGCACGGAAGCGCTCCTTGATGCGACGGCGGGCGCGGCGGCAATGCAGGTCCGCCAGCTCGAGGGCGGTGGTGCCTTCGCCCCGGTTCGCGAGCATGCGTGCGCGCGCGATGGTGGCGCTCATCACGAACAGGTCCGCGCCGATGTCGACCAGGCGGCCGAGCACGGCCTGGCGCTTCTCGAGCGCCGGACCGAAGCGGACCATGGCATGGAACGTGGCGCGTGCGAGCCGTCGTGAAGCGCGTTCCACGAAACGCACGTGCGTCGCCAGGCGACCGAACGACGCGTGCTTCGGCCAGAACCCCCATCCCAGGAATCGGGTGGGGTACCACCAAGCGTAGTGAAGGGCGGCGCGGACCAGCGCGCTGACCTTGGCCCCGGCCGGTGCCTTCGGATTGACGAGGTCGCCAGCCACGCGCAGGTGCATGTCCACGGCCTCGCGCGCGATGAACAGGCGCATGATCTCGGACGAGCCTTCGAAGATCATGTTGATGCGCATGTCCCGCAGCCAACGCTCCACAGGATAAGCGGTCTCGCCACGAGCCTCGAGCGAGTCGTGCGTCTCGTAACCGCGCCCGCCGCGCACCTGCACCGCTTCGCTCACCAGGCTCCAGCCGGTCTCGCTGCCCCAGAGCTTGGCGATGGCGGCTTCGAGGCGGATGTCGAACCGTCCGCTGTCAGCCATCGAGGCTATGAGCTCGACCAGCGACTCCATGGCGAACGTGTCGGCCGCCATGCCGCCGAGCTTCTGCGCCACGGCGTCGTGCTTGCCGATGGCCCTGCCCCACTGGACACGGTGTGCCGACCAGTCGCGCAGCATGTCGAGGGAGAGCTTGCCCGCCGCGGCGCAGAACGCCGGGAGCGCCAGCCGCCCGGTGTTGAGCGTGATGAGCGCGAGCTTGAGACCTTTGCCCTCGTCCCAGAGGAGGTTCTCGCGCGGCACCCGCACGTTGGTGAAGCGGAGGATGCCGTTGGAGAGCCCGCGCAGCCCCATGAACGAGCAGCGGTGCGCGACCTCGACGCCAGGCCAGTCGGTCTCGACGATGAACGCGGTGATCGGCTTGCGCCTCGTTCCCTCGGGCGCCGGTGTGCGTGCCATCACCACGATGATCTCGGCCCGCGGGCCGTTCGTCGTCCAGAGCTTCTCCCCGTTCAGGATCCAATGCGAGCCATCGGGCGAGAGCACCGCCGTCGTCGACATGTTGGCGGGGTCCGAGCCTACGTCCTTCTCGGTGAGCGCGAACGCCGAGAGCGCGCCCTTCGCGAGCTTGGGCAGGTAGCGCTCCTTCTGCTCCTCGGTGCCGAACTTGAGGAGAGGGCCGGGCACGCCGATGCTCTGGTGCGCCGACAGGAACGCGCCCGTCGACGAGCAGCGCGAGCCGACGATCGCGAGCGCGCGCACGTAGGTGAGCTGCGAGAAGCCGAGGCCGCCGTACTCGACCGGAATCTTGATGCCGAAGGCGCCGAGCGCCGCGAGTCCGTCGAGCACTTCCTGGGGCACCCACCCGTCGCGGTCCACGGCGTCGCCGTCGATGTGCTCGGCGGCGAACGCCTCGAGTCGCTTCAGGAACTCAGCGGCCCGTTTCTGCTCCTCCGGGTCCGGGGTCGGGTGGGGGAAGACCAGGCCGAAATGTGGACTTCCCTCGAAGAGCGAGCGCGCGAAGCTGCGCTGCTCCCAGTGCTCCTCGCGGGCGTGCTCGGCGACTTCACGCGCCTCTAGCTCCGTCGCGAGCTTCTTGTCGCTCGTCATGTGGCCTCCGGGTGCAGGACGACCCGCGGCAGGGTGTCCCCAATCTAGCAGGTCCCCCGGGGGGCGGGTGGGGGACGTCTCGCCTGTCGGTCGCCGACCGCTCAGTCGGCCTGCAGGAACGCGTCGATCTCGGCGCCCCGCGCCTCTGCGTCTTTCTCGCCCATCTCGATCAAGGCCCGCAGGTAGTCCGGCTGGAAGAGGATGAGGCTCAGGAAGTCCGGGCTTCGGGTCTCCTTGGTCCCCAGGCCGCGGGTCAAGAAGCGGAACGCGCGCGGAAGCTGAGCCTCGAACTTGCTCGCCATCCTCCCCAAATCGGCGGAGGGACGCAGCGAGAGGAGCCGCACGGTGCTCAGGTCGCCACGCTGCTCCGCGGGCAGGTCGGCGATGAGCCGATTCAGTCGGTCCAGACGTACGGCATCGTGATCGAGCAAGTCGAGGAAGATCGAGTTGAGGAGCACGCCCATCACCTGCACCGGCGGCGGGTATCCGTACACCGTCTTCTCTTCCTCTTCCACGCGCGATGCGGCGTAGCGGGTGGAGATGGCGATGATGCGCCGTGCCCCGAGGTGAATGGCCGGCGACAAGGGGGCGACGAGGCGGATGCCTCCGTCTCCGTACCACGCGCTGTCCACCTCGACGGCCGGGAAAAAGAGGGGAAGCGCCGCCGACGCCATGATGTGCTCGACGGTCAGCCGGGCCAGCTTGGGTCGCCTGCCGGGCCGCTCCCAGAGCTTCACGTCGCGCCCTTGGATCCAGGTGACCGAGCGGCCAGTCGAGTAGCTGGTGCCGCTGATGGCAACGGCCCGCAGCCTGCCCGCGTCGATGTTGAGCTGAACCCCGGTCAGCTCATTGTCCACGCAGTGCAAGACCTCCGAGAGGTAGGAACGGAGTGGCTGGGTATCCACCAGCCCACGCGCGAGCTTCGGAGGTGCCATGCCGCCCGACGAGATCTGGCTGAGCCAACGCACGGCATTCATGGCGAGCGAGCGCGTGTCCGTCCGGAACACATCGGACATGGTGAGGTCACCCCACAGCTCGCTGAGCTCCTCGATCGCCTGGAAGAACGTGCCGTGGTGTGAGGCGAGGTGGGCCGCGTTGATCGCTCCCGCAGAGACCCCTGTGATGTAGGGGATACGCAGCTCGGGGAAGCGGCGCGCGAGCGCCCGTAGGAATCCTACCTGATAGGCTGCGCGGGCCCCGCCACCACTCATGACCATCCCGAGGTCCGAAGGCCCGGACGACCTGCTGGCCCCGGGCAGGATCTCGAGCGGCGCGAGCGGTTGCACTAGCCGACGACGGGTTGGCCGATGGCGAGGATCCCGACCGAGATCACGGCCAGCACCACGAGTGTGCCCACGACGTGCGGCCCGTAGGTGCGCTGCTCGAGGGGGCGGCGACGCTGCACCACGGAGACGATGTGCGCGATCGCCAGCGCGAGGGCCATCATCGTGAGGTGGCCCACGAGCTGTGGGTAGAACGTGCTCGTGAAGAGATGCGCGATGCCGAGCAGGACGGTCAGGTCGAGGCTCGCCGTGAACGCCGTCGCCAGTATGCGCATGCGCGTGTCATAGGGCCGTTTGCCGATGAGCCCGTAAGCCGCGTAGGCCACCACGACGATGCCGAGCAGCAGGACGAGGTGGCGGAGGCCGGAGTGGGCGTTGAGCAGCATGGGGGAAGGGTTGGGGGTCGGGGACTACGGTGTGACCTCGGTGCTCGGCCCGGTCACCTCCAGGGCCCGCTCGCTCCGCTGTGCCGGGTCGACGCTCCAAATCGAGAGCGTGTACGATCCGGGCGGTACATCTCCTATGCGGAACGCGCCGTTGTTCTGCGCGAAGGTCGCATAGGGCGCCGAGGTTACATAGATGAACGCGCGCATGCCGGGATGGAGCGCGCAGGTCACCTCATAGCCCCCCTCGCGATCGAACGCATGGTCGGTCGCACCGGCGGGGTCGGTGTCGTAGTCGAGCACGGTCGAGTCGTTATCGGAGAACATGACGTTCACGTTGTGGGCGATGGTCTCGCTGTTGGTGAAGTGCACCGTCTCGCCGACGCGCACGAGGAGCGTGCCGGGCGTGAACGCGAGGCCGAGCTGATCCATGCGCGGGCTCTCGCGAGGCGGGAGCGTCACGGCGGCGCCGGTCGGGCGCAGCATCACGATCGAAGGGGCGGCGGCCACGGCAGCGGGGGCGGTGCCGAAGAAGCCCTGCGCGGGGGCGGCGGATTCAGGTGGAGACGCGTCCTGGGCGGGCTCGCCCCCACCGCAGGCCGCCAAGAAGGCGACTGCGACGAATAGCGGAGGCGCCGTCCGTGCCCGAGACGATGTCATGTGGGTATTCGCGAGAAGTTGATGGCGGAGCGCCGACTCCGGCCGCGCCGGCCCCGTATACGCCTGGCTTCGAGCCAGGGTCCGGCGGCCAGAGGTGAGGGCTCGGGTCGCCCTCACGCGGTCGCTTCCGTGGCAGCCGCTCCTTCCCCGAGCGCCTCGCGAACCACCCGCAGGACCTCCTCGTCCATGTCCTCGGCGCCGAGCATCCAGCGGAGGTAATCCGGCGCCTCGCGGGCCACGTCCGCGAGGGTCTGGCCGCGATGCTTCCCGCGGCGGAAGACGCGAGCCTCGGCCGGGCCCGTGAACCAGCGGTCGACCTCGGTGCGGAAGGGGGCGTACTTCTCACAGTAGTCGTGCAGCCCGTCGAGATCCTTGGGTACCTGTGGATAGCGTGCGAGCTGCGCTCCAAGGACCGCGGCAGCGGTGCGGATGTCCCCGAGGGCGCTGTGCGCCTCCTCGTGCTCACGGCCCAAGTAGAACTGCGCCGCCGCCGACAGGTCCCGACGTTCCTCCCGATGGAAGATCGTCTGCATGTCGAGGACTCGCCGCCCCACGAGCGAAAACTCGACGGCACAGCGGCGAAACTCGTGGACCAGCATGTGCAGGTCGAAGCGCCGGATGTTGAAGCCGGCCAGATCGCATCCTTCGAAGACATCGACGAGACTCTTCGCGGTGCGGCAGAACGGTACCTGATCCGCCACGTCCGCGTCCGTGATCCCGTGGACGGCTGTGGCCTCCGCCGGAATGGGGATCCCGGGGTTGAACCTGCGCGTTCGCTCGAGGACGTCGCCCTGGGGCGTCACCTTGATGAAAGCGAGCTCGATGATGCGATCGTTCTTCAGGTCGAGGCCGGTGGTCTCGATGTCGAAGAAGACGAGCGGGCGCTCTAGTGCGAACGGTAGTTGCATGGGCGCTCGAACCTAGTTAGAAGCCACTCCATGAGCGACATGATGAACGCGATTGTGATGCGGGGTCCCGGCGGTCCGGAGGTGCTCGAGCTTCGTGAGGTCGCGCGCCCCGCGCCCGGCCCGGGCGAGGTACGCGTGCGCGTGGCGTCGTCGGGGCTCAACCGCGCGGACCTGAGCCAACGCCTCGGGCGCTACCCGGCACCGCCCGGATCTCCGCAGGACATCTTGGGGCTCGAGCTGGCGGGCACCGTGGACGCCGTCGGCGCCGGCGTGCGGGGGCTTCGTGAGGGAGATCCGGTGATGGGCATCCTGGGCGGCGGCGGATACGCCGAGTACGCCGTATCGCCCGCCGAGACGCTGGTTCGCACGCCCACCGGGATGCCGCTGAGCGTAGCAGGGGCGATTCCGGAGGTCTTCATGACCGCGTACGACGCCGCCTTCCTGCAGGAAGGGCTGACGGCCGGTGAGATACTGCTCGTGCACGCGGTGGGGAGCGGGGTCGGCACCGCGGCCGTGCAGCTCGCGCGCCGCGCGGGGGTGCACGTGATCGGCACTTCGCGCACCGCCGACAAGCTGGCCCGCGCCGGGGAGCTCGGCCTCGAGCACGGGGTGCTGGCGGACGAGCGCTGGCCGGAGCGGGTGCTCGAGCTGACGGGAGGGCGCGGCGTAGACGTGATTCTCGACCTGGTGGGCGGAGCCTACCTGGCCGGGAACCAGCGGGTCGTGGCCGAGCGTGGGCGCCACATCGTCGTGGGCGTGCCCGCCGGCGCCGAGGCACCCTTGAGCCTACGGGCGCTGATGGGACGGCGCGCGTCGATACGCGGCACGGTGCTGCGGGCGCGACCCGTGGCGGAGAAAGCTGTCGTGGCCCGCGCGTTCGAGCGCGACGTCCTGGCCGGCTTCGACGCTGGCGAGCTGGTGCCGGTGATCGATCGCGTGTATCCGGCGAGCGCGGTGGCAGAGGCGCACCGACGCATGGAGTCCAACGAGAGCTTCGGGAAGATCCTGCTGGAGTGGTGAGCGCGGACGAGGCTACTCGGCTCTCGTCTCTTCGCCGGCGAACCCGAGCGCCCGCAGAATCAGCTCTTCCTGCTGGCGCACGTGGTCCTTGTTCTTCCCTTCGGCGGGGCTCGCCCGCTCGGGCCGGGCCACGTAGGCGAGCGGAACGCGCCGGGGCACCACCGCGCGCAGGCGCGGACCGATGTACGTCAGCGCCCCCATGTTGCGCGGCTCCTCCTGCGCCCAGATGACCTCGCGCAGATTCGGATACGCTCCCACGAGCGCCACGATGTCATCCCCCGGGAACGGGTACAGCGACTCCACGCGTCCCAGGGCGGTGCTCGCCGCCTCCGAGCGACGCGCGTGCGTCTCCACGTCGAAGTAGAACTTGCCCGAGCACAGGACGAGTCGCGTGATACGCGCGGCGTCACTCGGCGTGGGATCCGGCAGCACCGCCCGGAATCGGCCCGAGGTGAGCTCCTCGACGGTGGAGGCAGCCAGCGGGTGCCGCAAAAGGCTCTTGGGCGTCATGACCACGAGCGGACGCTCGGGGCGCCGGAGTGCTTGTCCGCGGAGCAGGTGGAAGTACTGAGCCGGCGTGGTAGGGTAGGCGACGCGGATGTTGTCCTCGGCGCAGAGCTGGAGGAAGCGCTCCAGCCGGGCGCTCGAGTGCTCCGGTCCCTGCCCCTCGTAGCCGTGCGGCAGCAGGAGGATGAGGCGTGAGTACTGCGCCCACTTCATGCGGCCCGACGACAGGAACTGATCGATGATCGGCTGCGCTACGTTCGCGAAGTCGCCGAACTGGGCCTCCCACATGACGACGTCGGTGTCGGCGCCCACGGAGTATCCATACTCGAAGCCGAGGATGGCGGTCTCCGACAGCGGTGAGTTGTAGACCTCGAGCCGCGCCTCGGCGATGCGAGTGATGGGCACGTACCGCTTTCCGGTGGAAGCGTCGTGCAGGACGAGGTGGCGGTGGCTGAAGGTGCCGCGTTGCGCGTCTTGGCCGCTGATGCGCACCGGAATGCCTTCCAGGAGCAGGCTGCCGATGGCGAGCGTCTCCGCGTGCCCCCAGTCCAACGTGCGTTCGGGCGTGAGCGCCGACGAGCGCCGCGAGAGTTGGCGCCAGAGCTTCGGGTGCGGCGTGAAGCCCTCGGGGAGCTGCACCGTGGCGTGGTTGATCTTGTCGAGCGCATCCAGGTTCACGCCCGTCGTCTCGGGCACGACGGGTGCCTCGCGCTCGTCGTCGGGAACGGGATCCCCGGAGGGCTCGTAGTCGCGCACGTCGTCCTGCACACGCTGCATGGTATGCGCTACCACGTCGCGCATGCTCTGCACTTCGTCCTGCGTCACCACGCCTTCGGCGACGAGCCGCTGCGCGTAGATGGCGCCCACTGTCGGGTGCGTCGCGATGGCGTTGTACTTCACCGGTTGCGTGTACGCCGGCTCGTCGCCCTCGTTGTGCCCATAGCGCCGGTAGCCGATGAGATCGATCACGAACTCGTCGCGGAAGCGCGCGCGGTACGCCGTGGCGAGCCGGACCGCCGCTAGACAAGCCTCGGGGTCGTCGGCGTTCACGTGCACGATCGGAATCGCGTACCCCTTGGCCAGGTCGCTCGAGTAGTACGTGGACCGGCCGTCCCGCGGATCGGTGGTGAAGCCGATCTGGTTGTTCACGATGAGGTGAATCGTGCCCCCGACGTGATATCCAGGCAGCCGCGCCATGTTGAGCGACTCGGCGACCACGCCTTCTGCAGCGAAGGCAGCGTCGCCGTGGATCACAACCGGGACCACCGCGTCGTAGTCGGGCTCCGAACCGTTCGCCACGCTGTCGAACTGACGAGAGCGAGCCCAGCCCGCTACGACCGGGTTCACGAACTCCAGATGGCTGGGGTTGGGCGCGAGCGTGATGCGCACCGTGCCCGCGCCGTCGATGTCGCGCGTGCCGCGGGCGCCGTGGTGGTACTTCACGTCTCCCGTGCCGCCGACGTGGAGCTGGCCGCCCCGGAGCGACGGGCCCTCGAACTCGGCCAAGAGCTCGCCGTACGACACGCCCACGGTGTGGGTGAGCACGTTCAGGCGGCCGCGGTGTGCCATGCCCAGCACCACCTCACGCGCGCCGCTCCGCGCGAGCTGCTCGATGACGAGGTCGAGCATGGGGACGAGCGCATCGGTTCCTTCGAGGGAGAATCGCTTCTGCCCGAGATACGCGCGGTGGAGGAACTGCTCGAGTCCCTCGGTTTCGCATAGCCTGCGGACGAGCTTCCTCCTGTCCTCCTGCGACAGCGTCGGGAAGTGTGCGCCGGTCTCGACCTGGTCCCAGAGCCAGTCGACCTTCACATGGTCGTCCAGGTGCTCGAACTCGTAGCCCAGCGAGCCCGCGTATACGCGCTCGAGTCCCGTGAGCGCGTCCGCGACTGAGACGCCGGGCGCGGCGTCGTCCATCACGAGCGAGGCGGGGAGCGCGGCGAGCTCCTCCATCGACGTGCCGAAGAACGCCGGCGAGAGCTGCGGGTGGCCCGGCGGGTCGCCGCCGAGCGGATCGAGTCGCGCGAGCTGGTGCCCGTGCTCGCGGAAAGCTTGAATGAGCGCAGCGGCGCGGGAGACGACGGGGAGCACCCGGCGCAGGTTGTCGCGGCCCTCGGCAGTGCTCGCTGAAGACGTGGACGGGGCGGCGTGGGCGGCCGTCTGAACCGGAGGCGCCTCGGCGGACCGCGGCAAAGGAGGTGCGGCGGCCCTGACCTCCGGCGTGGGGGCCGACTTCGGCTGCGCGGCGGCCGGCGTCGAGGC
>Ga0194132_10000786_pt1 | contig 64352 bp, 54 predicted proteins | sample TA2KigOf80mmetaG_FD_148612 | JGI IMG/M metagenome (GOLD analysis project Ga0194132, IMG submission 148612) | Freshwater microbial communities from Lake Tanganyika, Tanzania - TA2015054 Kigoma Offshore 80m | ecosystem: Environmental > Aquatic > Freshwater > Lake | place: Tanzania: Lake...
GGCCCCGCGACGGGTGGCCCCGCTGGCCCGACCACCGGCGGCCCCGCCGGTCCGGCTGGCCGCCCCGGCCCCACGACCGGCCCGCGCGGCATCCAGATGGACGACGACCTCACCCTCTGGAACTACTGGTGGGAGTTCAACAAGGATCCGTTCATCCGCCTGCGTGACGCGATCTCGCAGGGCGGCCCGACCACGGGCAGCGACGACTTCTACCTCGGCGCCACGCGCCGCTCCGACGCCAAGGACACGCTCCGCCCATCGCAGGAGCAGATCATGGGCGAGATCCTGCCGTCGCTGAAGAAGGCGATCGACTCGACCGAGCAGCGCGACATCAACTCGTCGTGCATGGTGGCGATGGCCAAGATCGGCAAGGACCACCAGGACTTCAAGCTGATCGACGTCTTCACGCCGCGCCTGAAGAAGCCCGACCAGGAGATCCGCGAGGTCGCCGCCCTGTCGGTCGGCATCGCCGCCATCGCCGGCGAGGCCGAGATCGACCTGCTGTGCGGTCTCGCGCTCGACAAGGAGAAGGGCCGCGCCGCCGCCGGCGGCAACGTCGACGATCGCACGCGTTCGTTCGCCATGTACGGCCTCGGCTTGACGGCCCACAAGACGACCAACGTCGAGATCAAGAAGCAAGCGTTCGAGACGCTGAAGTCGATCCTCAACAACGACCAGGCCGCCGACCGCAACCTGAAGGTCGCCGCCATCAACGGCATCGGCATCCTCAACATCGGCACGGGTTCCGACGCCGAGAAGGCGCTGCTCGGCGAAGCCATCGCCGCGCTCGAGGCCTACTACATGAAGCCGCTCGGCTCGGGCGAGCAGCTGATCCAGGCGCACTGCGCCAACGCGATCGCGAAGCTCATCGGCCGCGACCACGAGAAGGCCGAGTACTACAAGGACCTCTTCGCCGCCGACCTGCAGGAGAAGGGCAAGACCAAGCGCGCGAGCAACGACATCCCGCGCTCGTGCGTCCAGGCCATCGCCATGCTCGCCCGCCCGTGGGACGACAAGGACGAGAAGAACAGCCCGGACGCCAAGTACAGCAAGCTGCTGCTCGACACCTGGAAGACCCACAAGGACCTCCAGACGAAGAACTTCGCCCTGCTCGGCCTCGGCCAGATCGGCGGCAAGATGAACCGCGACGCGCTGCTGAAGGAGTTCGACAAGGGCAGCACCGACCAGGAGAAGCCCTGGGGGGCGCTGGCGCTCGGCGTCTACTCCTACAACGTCTACGAGGAGCAGAAGAAGAGCGGCAACACGGAGCCGGAGACGTTCATCGGCGAGACGCTCGCCAAGGCCCTCAAGGAGGCCAAGAACGTCAGCCTGACCGGCGCGTTGGCCATCGGCCTCGGCCTCAACCAGCACAAGGACGCGGCCGACGAGATGCGTCGCCGTATGCTCGACAACATCGCCAAGGAGGAGATGGCGGGCTACCTGTGCATTGGCCTTGCGCTGATGAACGACACGGCCTCCGTCGAGGACATCAACCGCGTGGTCAAGGAGTCGACCCGTCGCCCGACGCTGCTGCAACAGGCGGCGGTCGCGCTCGGCAAGCTCGGTGACAAGCGTGTCGCCGAGACGCTCCAGAGCCTGCTGACGGACGGCGAGCCCAACCTCGCCAAGTTGTCGGCCATCGCCTCGGCGCTCGGCTTCATCGGCGACAGCCGCACGGTCGCGCCGCTGAAGGCGATGCTGTTCAACGACAAGCTCGGCGAGCTGTCGCGCGCCTTCGCGGCCGTCGCACTGGGCGGCGTCGCTGACAAGGAGATGCTGCCGTGGAACAGCAAGATCGGCGTCAACATCAACTACCGCGCGTCGGTCGAGACGCTGACCAACAAGCGCAGCGGCATCCTGGACATCCTCTGATCCAGCACCGTTGACCACGCAAGCGGGCGCTCATCGCGATGGCGATGGGCGCCCGCTCGCGTTTTGGCACGATGATTGCGCGACATCGTCATGGCCATCCGACGCCCGCTCCTCGCGTGCCTGCTCACAACAACCCTCGTCGTGCCCGCATTCGCGCACGGCGGTCAATACCGCGGCCCCGGCAACGTCGTGCCGCAGCCGTCGAGTTCGGGCAGCAGCCAGTCGTCGGGTAGCGGCGCCAACAATGGCGGCGCCCCCACCGCTCCGACCGCCGGTTCGTCGGCGCCCGGTACCTCGACGGCGGCGAGCGGGCCCGCGATCGGCGCGGCAGGCGCAGCCCGGGGCATGACGCCGCGCGGGGTGCAACTCGACGAAGATCTGGGACGTTGGGAGTTCTGGTGGGAGTTCGGCAAGGACCCGTACCTTCGGCTCCGCGAAGCCGTGCACGGCGGCAACGTCAACGAGGACCAACTTTTCGACCGGCGCCTCGGTGCGGCGCGTTTCGTCGCCCAGCGCCCCACCCTCGCCGACCGCCGCAACCAGGACGACGCCGCCGGCTACCTCGCCCTGGCGCTCGGCCTGCTGCGCGACCGTGCCACCATCGGCGACGTCCGCGACCTGCTGCGCGCGTCGTCGCGCCGGCCGTTCGTGATGCTCCAGTGCAGCCGCACGCTCGGCCTGATCGGCGACCAAGCGGTCACCGAGATGCTGTGCCGCGAACTCACCGACCCGGAAGCCGGCTTGTTCCGCTTGTCCGCCGCCGCCGCCGCGATCGGCCAGCTAGGCGACCGACGCAGCCTCGAGCCGCTGCTCATGCTGTTGCACGACGCCAAGCAGATGGGGCTGACCCGCGCCTTCGCAGCCGTCGCGCTCGGCAGCGTCTGCGACAAGGATCTGCTGCCGTGGAACTCGGTCTACGCGACGCAGACCAACTACCGCGCTGCGGTCGACACGCTGACCGACGGAGCGCGCGGCATCCTCGACATCCTCTGATCCGCGATCAGGCGACGAGTCGGCGCAGCCCGGCGATCGCGCACGCCGCCGCCAACAGTGCGGCCGCCTGCAACCAGCCGTTGCGCGAAGCGAGGCCTTCAGCCCGCTCGACCGGCAGGAGTTCCTCGGCGACGTAGCCGCGTTTGTCGCGCAGCCTGGAGGCGAGGTCGACTGCCGGCGCGGCCGCGAGGCCCGCGTCGTACTCAGCCAGCGCCGCGCGCAGCTCGCGCATCGCCCACCGCGCGTCGCCGGCCTGCTCCCGCAAGTAGGCGGTCGACGTGATGCACGCCTGTGCTACGGCGATGACCTCCGGCCAATCGCCGCGCTGCCGGGCTTGGAAGGCGGCGAGTTCCGCGGCTTCGACGGTGGCCGTGCCTTGCGATGCGACCGCCACGCCCGGATCTCGCGGACGCAAGTAGCTGTTCGCCAGCAGGACGTCCAGCACCGGCCGGTCGTCGACGAGGGCGTCGAGGCCGAGCCACGGGTCGAACCAGTTCGCCTTCGCCGCGTGCTCGACGATGCGTTGCCAAGCCGCCGCGTCGGCCGGCGCCGCGAAGCGCTCGGCGCCGAAGGTGAAGCCGGCGAGGTCGGTCGGCTGCGGCGGCGCGCCGTGCCGGGCCACCAGTAGCGCGTTGCGCGAGTTGGGCACCAGCAAGGCGCGCACGTGGCCGAACACATGGCCCATCGTGTTGGCGATGCGCACGAGCACGGGGTCGTCCGGCCGCAGAGCGCCGACGTTGCACGCCAGGACACCATCCGGCCGCAGGCGCGCCTTGGCGACGCGGAAGAACTCGACGCTGGCGAGGTGCGCCGGGATGTAGACCTGGTGGGCGTAGGCGTCGACGTGGATCACGTCCCACTGCTCGCTCGCGCAAGCCAGGAACACGCGGCCGTCGATGGCGTAACGCCGCCCTGCGGCCTTTGGACCGGGGAAGAACGCGTCCCCGAGCGCCATGGCCGCGGGATCGACGTCGACCGCGTCGACGGTGGCCTCCGGGTGCACGGCGCCGTACACGGCTCGCAGCGTTCCCGCCGCGTCGCCGATCGACGCCACGCGCATCGGCATCGGCCGACGACCGCCGCCGGCCAGCAACGGCGCCAGCGCGTGCCAGTCGTAGTAGGCGCCGCCGGTGAAGCACGACCCCGCGACGGCCAGCGAATGGAACGAGTCGAGTCCTTCGTTGATCCGCAGGCGCGTTCGCGCCGGCGCCGCCTCGCTGCGCACGACCTGCAGGAACTGCATGCGGCTCTCGACCTCGGCGAGCAGCCGGTCGCCCGGCAGCGGCGCGCGCAACGGCCCGCGCGGCAGCGCGATGGAGCCGAGGCAGAGCAGCGCGATGCCCGCGGCGGCTGACCGCCGCGGCGCGACCGCCAGCAGGACCGCAGCGCCGGCGAGGGCGCCGCCGGCGACGGCCATCGCGGCGCGACAGCCAAACGCCGGCACCAGCACATGGGTCGCCAGGAACGTGCCGAGCAGGCTGCCGATCGTGCCCGCCGCCGCCATCGCGCCCGCCGCAGCCCCGACGGCGCTGCCGCCGCGGACCAAGGCGGTGACGAGCAGCGGCGAAAGCGCGCCGATCGCCGCCATCGGCGCGGCGAACAGCAACACCGTCGCGACCAGCGATCCACGCACCATCGCCGGCATGGCCGCATCGAGCGGCAAGTCAGCGGGCAGCAGCCAGCCACCGACGTCGCCGGCCACCCACGGACTGGCAGCAACCCACACTCCCGCGACCAGCGCCAGACGCATTGCCTTGGCGCGCGGATCCCCACTGGCGGCGGCGCGACCGCCGAGCCATGCGCCGGCGGCCATCGCGGCCAGGATCACGCCGATCACGTTGGTCCAGACGTACGCGCTGTCGCCGAAACTCGGCGCCAGCACGCGCACGGCGGCGAGTTCGGCGGCCATGCACCCGAAGCCCGCCAGCGAGGCTGCCGCGGCCGCGGGCACGCGCCCGAGGCCGCCGCATTGCGTCGCCACCGCAACGCTGGTCGCCACGTTACTTCACGACGTTGACGTTGTACTTGACTGGGTAAAGGAACTCCCAGTCGTTGCGCACGATTGCGTTCTCGCACATGTCGCGGAACTGGCGCGACTTCTTCTCCGTGATCGCCTTGTCGTTGACGACCAGCGTGAACTCCTTGCTGAGGTCCACGAGATCATCGTTGAGGTAGATCAGGAACTGCTCGACGCCAACGGTCTTCGCGGTGATGCGATTGGCGGCGCGATCGGCGACGATCTCGACGCGCGGTTTCTTGTCGGGCGCCGCCGAGGCGAGCTGGTCGGCGACCGTGATCCTGACCCAGTAGGCGCGGTTGTACTTCTCGTGGTTCGGCTCGATGACGACCTTCGTCGGCGTCGGCGTGCGCCGCTTGCCCTTGAGCCACTCCTCGATCATAGGCGTCGCGTCCTTGTAGGGAGCCTCGCCGGTGACGTCGATCACGGTCACCGCGCCAGGCGACACGGCCTCGATGGCTGCCTTGACGGCGTCGCAGGCGGCCGCGTTGCTGGCTGACTTCAGCAGCAGGAACGGCACGCCGAGCAGGCTGCCGAGCCGGATGCCGTCGACCGCCGTCGGTTCGCGCAGGATGACGCCGGCGAAACGGTCGGGGAACATCGACACGAAGCGCACGCCGAACGCGCAGTTGCCGCGGCCGCAGTCGAGGAACAGCTTGCCGCGGTGGATGTTGTTGGCATTGAACGTCTCGGCGTATGTCTGCCACATCCAGTCGATGCGCCGCGTCTCTTCCTTGTCTTCAGCCTCGCGGCTGAAGTCGGGAACTGGATCGAACTCCAAGCCGACAGGCGGATTCGGCAGATGGAAGATCGTGTCCGCCGAGGCGGCGGACTTGTCCCACGTCGCGGCGAAGTAGTCCGACGCCTTCATGAACGGCGCGCCCGCAGCGGCGGCCGACCGGCCCGGCAACACCATGATCGCGGCGTGTGGAACGCTCGGCTTGTAGGACTTTGGCAGGTACCAGCTGTGCTCGAGCCCCGTCTGCTTGTTCTTGTCGTTCCAGATCTGGCCGAGCGTCTTCGTCGGGGCCTTGCTGACGAAGCAGTTCTCGAAGATGTCCCGGATGTCGGGCATCGACGCCATCAGGTTGCCCTTCTTCTCGGCCTTGCGCCACTCGTCCTCGAAGTTCTCCTTGGCCTTGTCGCGGGCCTTGCGCGCCTTGTCGCGATCCTTGCCAGTCGCCAGCGAGTACGTCGCGTCCTCCGTCATGTATTTGGTCAGCTTGTCGCGCAAGTGCGTGCGCTCGGCCGGGGTCAGCAAGCCGGACTTGCCCTGTTCGGAAGCGCCAGCGCCCTGGGGCACGGCGACCGCGAACGAAGTCAGTGTGGCGACCGCCAGCGCGGCGAGGAACGGCATCGAAGTCTCCTGTCGGGGATGGTTTGGCGGCGGCCGGACGAATCATCGGCGCCGCGTGCGGACGCCGGCAGCGTACCAGTCTGCCCTCATCTGTCACGCGCCGGGGCGCACTCAGCGCAGCGCCCGGCGGACAGCGGCGTCGATGACGACCCGGCGGAGCATCGCCGCGTCCGGGCGCGCCGCCAGCGCCGGCGCCGCCTCGCGCAGTGGATCGCCGCCCGCCGCCCCGGGCCGCACGGCTTCGAGCAGCACGAGATTGGTGATCGCCGGCCCGCGCGCGCGCGCCGCCGGAGCCCGCGCCAGGTCGAGGCCCCAGGCCCGCCAAAACGCGCCGACCGCTCCCACGAGATCTCCCTGCGCGCGCAGGAACAGGCCGAAGTCGTTCTCTATCTCTGGGTCGTCGGGGCCGAGCGCGCGCGCCAAGTCGTACTGCCGGCGCGCCTCGTCGACGTCACCGATCTGGCGCAGGCAGAGCGCGTAATTGGCGACGCGATATGCCGCCAGCGGCCGGGCGGCCGCGAGCTGGGCGAAGACGAAGCGACCGTCGGCAGCGGCGCCAAGGCGCACGGCCTTTTCGGCTGCGGCGCCGGCCTTCGCCTCGTCCGCGACCAGCGCCGCGCGGACGCTTTCGGGGAACGGGCCGCTCCAGCGGCGCGCCACCGCCACGGCCGCCGCGAACGGCTGACCGGCGAACGCGGTGCGCACGGCGAGCGACGCCAGCGGACCGCTGCGCATGCCGGCCGCCACGGCGTCATCGACGCACGCCTGCGCGAGGTCGACCTTGCCCGCCCGACGCAGCGCCTCGCCGCCCTCCAATAGGCGCGCCCGCTGCGCTGGCCCGGCAGGCAGCGCCAGATAGGCCGAGGCGGCAGCGGCGACGTCCGCGGCAGTCGCCGCCGGCAACAGACTCGCGGCGAAGGCGCGATCGAAGGCGGCCTCGTCCTGCCCCGGCAGTACGGTCGCGAACAGGAGACTGCCCAGCAGCGGACCGAAGACGCTTGCGCGACAGTGGCTGGCGGCGAGGGCGGACACGCGTGTCATCGAGAGTAGGGGCGCGACCACCGACGGTGCGCCGCGCGCGCCCAGCCGGTCCCATCGCGAGCACGGATCATGGGCCGCCGCCGCTGCGGCGGCAACCTGTGCGCGATCATTGCATTCGCCACGCGGCCCCGCGCATGATCGCAGCGTGGCGCGTCGACGCGTAGCGGTCGTGGGTTGCACGGGTTCCGTGGGCAAGCAGGCGCTCAGCATCCTGCGTGAGCACGCCGATCGCTTCACCGTTTGCCTGCTCGCGGCGCACGCATCCGCCGAGGCGCTGGCCGAGGCCGCCGCAACGCACCGCCCGGACGTCGCCTGCCTGACGGGCCGCGCGACGGCGCCGGCCCTGCCGGCCGGCACCCGCTGGTTCCACGGCGCCGACGGGCTGCTGCAGGCGCTCGACGCCAGCGCCCCCGACATCGTGCTCAACGCCATCACCGGCGCGGCCGGCCTTGCGACGACCGAGTGGACGCTGCGCCGCGGCGCGTCGCTCGCGCTGGCCAACAAGGAGTCGCTCGTCGCCGCGGGCGAGTACCTACTGCCGTTGGCGCGCCGCTCCGGCGCTCGCATCCTGCCGGTCGACAGCGAGCACTGCGCGATCTTCCAGTGCCTCGACGGCGAGGCGCCGCGCGCAATCCGCAAACTCTGGCTGACCGGTTCCGGCGGCCCGTTTCGGACGCGCGATCTCGCGACCTTTGCGGCGATCACGCCGAGCGAGGCGCTCAAGCATCCGACCTGGACGATGGGGCCGCGCATCACGGTCGGCAGCGCGACGATGATGAACAAGGCGTTCGAGGTCATCGAAGCGCACTGGCTCTTCGACGTCGCCCCGGCCGCGATCGAGGTCGTGCTGCACCCCCAGAGCATCGTCCACTCGATGGTCGAGTTCGCCGACGGCTCGATGCTCGCGCAGTGCGGCGTGCCGGACATGCGTGTGCCGATCCTGTTCTGCCTTGGGTATCCAGAGCGCCTGCCGTTCGGCTTCCAGCCGTTCGATCCGCAGCGCTGGGCGACGCTGGCGTTCGAGCCATTCCAGCCGCGCCGCTACCCCGCCGTCGGACTCGCCTACGAGGCCCTGCGCCTCGGCGGCGACGCCGGCGCGCGCCTCAACGCCGCCGACGAGGTCGCCACCGCGGCCTTCCTCGCCGGCCGCATCGCCTTCCCCGCCATCACCGCGACCGCCGAGCAGGTGCTCGCCGCCCGGCCGCCGCGGCCGCTGAGCGCGCTCGCCGACGTGATCGCCGCCGACGCCGAGGCCCGCGCCGAGGCCCGCGCCCGCATCGCCACCTTGCCCCACCCGCCGGCCTGATCCCGCCATGTCCCTCGGTAGCACGCTTCTCGCCGCGCTCGGCATCGGCTTCCTGATCTTCATCCACGAGCTCGGCCACTTCCTCGCTGCGCGCACCGCCGGCGTGAAGGTGGACGTCTTCAGCCTCGGCTTCGGGCCGCGACTCTGTGGCTTCACATGGCAAGGCACCGACTTCCGCCTCGCCCTAGTGCCTTTCGGCGGCTACGTCATGGTCGCCGGCATGGACGCCGCCGACCGCCGCTACGGCGCCAGCGCCTCCCTCTGGGGCAAGCCGATCGGCAAGCGCGCGCTGTTCTGGTCGGGCGGCGTGCTGATGAACTTCGCCTTCGCGCTCGTCGCGTTCCCGCTGGCGCTGTTGTCGGGCGTCGACTTCACCGCGCCAATCGTCGGCACCGTGCAGCCCGGTGGCGCCGCCTGGGAGGCCGACATCGTCAGCGGCGACCGCTTGGTCGCCATTGCCGGCAAGCCGGTCTACTCGTTCGACAACGCGCTCGTCGAGATCGCCCTCGCCGGCCATCGGCCCGTCGCACTCACCGTGCGCGGCGAAGGCGGCGCCGACCGCGCAGTCGTGGTGTCGCCGCGCTGGAGCGCCGTCGACGGTCGCTACGAACTCGGCGTGCAACCGGCAATCGTCGACGACGACGCGCCGCTGCTGGCCGTCATGCCCAGCGGCGCGGCGGCCCGCGCCGGGATTACCGATGGCAGCGCACTGATCGCCATCAATGGCGTCGGCGCCGTCGGCGCCACGCTGCCCGCGGCGGTGCGGCAACTCGTTCGCGACGACGGCGCCCCGGTCACCTTCAGCGTGCGCGACGACAGCGGCGAACGCGATGTCGTCGTGACCCCCTCTCTGCTGCCGAACGACGGCCCCTGGCGCATCGGCTGCCTGCCGCACGCCCGCGTCGTGCTGGCGGTCCGCGCCAGCGTCGACGTCGCCGCGCGGCTGGGCTTGCGCCAGGGCGACGTCGTGCTCGCGATCGACGGTCGCCCCTTCGTCGTCGACAGCCTGGAAGGCCATCGCATCGGCCCACTGGACCTGAAGGTGGCGGTGCGCCGCGACGGCGCCATCGTCGACCTGTCGACGTCAGCCAGCCGCGAAGACCGCGAGGCCTTCGTCGCTGCGGTAGCGCTGGGCCCGGACGACGCCGCGCTCGTGCAGCCGATGCCCGGCCTGCCGGGCGCCGCGGTTGGACTGCAGTCCGGCGACCGCATCGACGCCGTCGACGGCGAGCCCGTCGCGGACTTCGTCGGCTTGCGCGACGCCATCGAACGCAGCGCCGGCAGGGAAGTGACGCTGACCGTTCGCCGTGCCCGCCGCGACAGCGTCGACCGCGAGCGCGCGGAGCTGACCTACGAACCGCCGCAGGCCGTGCGCCTCACGCCGATCCGCCCCCCGACGTACGACTTCGGCGCCACGCCCACGATCGCCAATCGCAACGAACGGGTGCAAGCGGACACGATGTCGAGCGCGCTGGCGATGGGCGGCACAATGTCACTCGACCTGATCAAGCAGTTGTACGTCACCACCAAGCGGCTGCTGACGGGCGACGTCGGCGCGCAGAACCTAGGTGGCATCATCCGCATCGGCCAGATCAGCTATCGCGCCGCCGAGCGCGGACCGACGTGGCTGCTGTACCTGCTGGCGATGCTCAGCATGAACCTCGCATTCGTGAACCTGCTGCCGGTGCCGATCCTCGACGGCGGCCACCTCGTCTTCCTGGCCATCGAAGCCGCGAAGGGCTCACCAGTGAGCCCGCGCGTGCACAACTACAGCCAAATGGCTGGACTCGTCTTCGTGCTCTTCCTCGTGTTGTTCGTCACCTACAACGACATCCTGCAGCTGCTGTGACCGCCGCCGTCCCTCGTCCGCTGCTCGGGACGCTGCGCCTGCTGCGCGTCGGCACGCTGTTCTCGCCCGCGGCCGACGTCCTCGCAGCTGCGTGCGTCGCCCGCCTGCCGCTCGACGCGACCGTCGCGCGCGCCGCCGTGGCGAGCGTCTGCCTGTACGCCGCCGGCATGGTCTGGAACGACGTCGCCGACCGCCGCGTCGACGCAGCGCAGCGACCAGAACGACCGTTGGTGCGCGGCGATGTGCCGCTCGCCTTTGCGCTGGCGCTCGGCGTGGCGCTGCTCGCCGGCGGCGTGCTGCTGTCGCCGTGCCCAACCCACCACGGGCTGATCGCCGCGCTTGTGCTGGCCTACGACTTCGGCAGCAAGCGCGCGCCGCTGCTCGGCGTGCTGTTGATGGGCACGTTGCGCGGGCTCAACCTAGGCGTCGGCCTCGCGCTCGCGCCGACCGCCCCGCCCACCGTGCGCGAAGCCTTGCTCGTCGCCGCGGCCTGCTACGGCGTCTACATCGCGGCGGTGACCATGCTGGGCATCTTCGAGGACGTGCCAAACGTCCGCGGGCGCGCCGTCGCGTCGCTGCAGACCGCGCCGCCGCTGGTGGCGCTGTTCGCGCTGGCCATCGTGCAAGGCGGCGCGTGGCCAGCCCCGGTCCTCTTTGCGGCGCCAGCGGCGTGGTTCCTGCGCCGCAACACGCGCCTGCGCGCCTGGCCGCAGGCGGAGATCCGCCGATCGATGGGCTACCTGTTGCTCGGCACGATGCTCTACACGGGCGGACTGGCGCTCGCTGCCGGTCGCGCCGACGTCGCCGCCGCCATCGTGCTCGCCATCGCTCCGGCGCGGTGGATCGCGCGCCGCATCGCGCTCACTTGAGCCGCGTCAGCGGCCGCCGCGCGTCTCGATCTTCACCTGCCATGCCGCTAACGCCTCTGCGCGGGTCATCTGGCCTTGACGCACCAGCGTCTTGAGCGCGTCGCGGAAGCGCTCCATCTCTTGCGCGTCGGCCTCGGTCGCGACCGGCGCAACGGCCGTCGGGCGACTGCCTGGCACCGACGCCGGCGGCAGCATGGCCTCCGGCACGATCGGGGCCGTCAGCGGCGCCGGCTCGTCGTCGGACATCGTGTCCTCGTCGTCCTCCAACTCGATCAGCGCCACGGCTGGCTGATCGATCGGCACGACGCCCTGGCCGTCATCCCGGCGCATCGTGCCGATGCGGCTCTTGAATTCGCGCTGGACCTCGTCGACATCGGTCTGGAACGGATCCTGACCGACGTGCTTGCCGCCGACGGCCGCGGTGCCCGCGAAGCGGAACTCGTCGAGCATCCTGCCGACGATGTTGCCGATGCTCGGCTCGACCTCCGTCTCGGTGACCTGGCCGCGCTGGTCGCGCATCATCTTCACGAGGAAGGAATTCGTGCGCGTCAAGGCGTCGACGAGGAACGCCTCCATGTCCTTCGCGACGCGCTGCGCGACCTCGGCTTCGGCGTCGCGGGAGACGCGCTCGACGATCGACTTGGCGCGGGCCATCGCTGTGGCGAAGAAGTCGTGCACCTCGCGCGTCAACTTCTTGTCGCGCAATTCGCGACGCTCGACCTGCTGCAACTCGCGCAACGCCTCGCCGGCGAATTCCTGCTCCGCAGTCACCAGCCCCGGGCGCGGCTGCGCGCGCTTGCGCGCTTTGCGGAAGCGTTCGAAGTCCTCGTCCTCCAGGCTGCGCAGCGACATGCGGCCCTCCGGCCTGTCAGGCCTCTCCCCGGCGCGGTCATCGGGAGTCCGTCGTCACCGCTTGATCCCGTGCTTGGCCGTCGTCGCCGCAGGAGACGAAAGGACTTGGCTTCGGCAGCAGCCGGCGGAGAATCCGCTGCCATGGCGGACATGCGACCTGCTGGGTTGGGCCCCATGGCATGGCATCTTGGCCTCGGCGCTCTGCTGGTCGCGGCAAGCCTAGGCTTGCCGTGGTGGTCGGCGGCGCGCACGGCGCGCGCCGAGTCCCGCGCTGGCATGATCGTCGAACTGCTGCTCGAGGCAGGCCACGAGGTCGGACGCGACGGCCCGCCCGATCCCGAAGTGGCCTTCGCCCGTCTGCTGATGTTGGCCCGCGCTCGCGACGTCTTCCTCGGCGACCTGGAAATGGCTGCAGTCGATGACGAGCCCTGGGTCGTCGCGATCAGCAAGCACTATGCGTTCCGCTTGGCCCCTATTCCCGTGGACGCTGAGTCGCGAAGCGCTGTTGGTTCGTCGCCGGGCGTAGCGGCCCTGGCTTGGCCAATTGCCGCCACCGGCCCTGCGCACACCATGTTCTACGCGCCGGAGGACGGCGCTCGCGCGTACACACGCAACCTCACGATCAACGCCTTCGGATTCGCTGACCGCCGCCCATCGCAACAGGCGGGACGCCGACGCGCGCGGAACCCATTCGACACGCGCCTTGCCTACCGGAGTCAAGACGACGAACGCTGGATCATCTACTGAGATGGCCTTTGGCGGCCGCGTGCGCGGCCGTGACGAACCGGCGCAGCGTCGGCGTGACCGCGGCAGCGAGCCGTCGGGCTAGAACGCGTCAGTCAGGAAGTCCGCGAAGAGCGCGCGCAAGCCTGCCTGCTCCTCGACGAGCGAGTTCTTGAGCCGCATCACGTCCTCCAAGGTCAGCCATCGCCGCGCCAATTGGTTGAGCGCGCATAGGCGCAATTGCGGCAACTCGGCGCGGTCGAACAGGATTTCGCGCAATGGCGCCACGCACTCCTGCTGCAGCGCTCGATCCGTCCGGTCCGCGGCGATTCCCGCAAGCGTCGGCAAAAGCGCGGCGCGCAGTTGCCACTCGTCCTTGGGCATGGCGCGAAAGCCGGCGATGACAACACGTTCGGAGCCGCGCAGATTCAGCATCAGCGTCGGCAGGTAGCTGCGCGTCGTCAGTTGCATCGCGCTGCGGCCGACGACCTTCTCGGGGCCCCGGAGGATCGTCAGCAAGGCCGCCGCCGCAGCGTCGCTATGGTTCATGGCCAACGCCTGCAGGAACGGCCGCGACTCGCCTTCCGGCGCCTTTTGAAAGCGCTCGAGCAGCACCGGCACGGCGCGCGGATCGCCGCTGGCGGTCAGGTCGTTCAGCACCTGCTGTAACCGCGTGCCGCTCGCCAACGGAGCTTCTTCGAGCAGCACGTCGACTGTCTTGCCGCGGCCGCGGCGGGTCAGCTCGCGCAGCGCGATCGCGCGCGCTTCCCAGCCGTCCTCGGCGGTCACGAGCAGTTCGTAGCACGACGCGACGTCGTCGCCGTCGACGGAGGCCAGAGCCTTGGCCAGCTCGAGACGGACGTCCTGCCGCGGGTGCGTCGCCAGCGCGAGCAGCTTGTCACGCAGCGGGCCCAGTTCGCCGCGCGCGCAGTGGCGCACGGCAAGCTGCATGCGCTCGAAGTCCCCGCCGTCGAAGCTAGCGAGCAGCCACGTAGTGCCGCGCGTGTCGCCGGCGGCGTGCAGAACGCCGGCGATGATCGCCTTGAACTCGCCCACCGCCTGCTCCCAGCGTCCGCCGAGGACGCTTGCGGCCTCTCCGGCGGGCAACTGCATAGCTTCCTTGACTGCGATGTCGCGCACCTGCGTCGGGTACTCGGCCATCACCACGGCGGTGAGCATTCGCAGGCACTCGCCGCGCGGCAGACGCTCGCGCGCCGCCCGCAGCCAAGCCGCACGGGCGCGACCGTCCATGCGATCGAAAGCGGCGCCGAGCTCGCGCACCGTGTCGACCGTGCCGGACATCGCAATGCTGCAGAAGGCTGCCTGACGCACGGTCGGATTGGGGTGCTGCAAGGCGCGCCGCAGCGCTCCGTCGAGGCCCTCGTTGCGCATAAGGCCCATCGCTTCGACGCAGTTCCTCACCGCGTCGTCGAGGCCGGGCTTGCCGAACGCTCGGTCCATCGCCTCCACCAAGGGCGCGACGGCGTCCTCGGGGGCGCGCGGAAAGAAGTCGGTCGCGATCAGCCATGCCTCGCGCCGCACGCCGCCGTGCAGGTTGCTGGCGAGGCGCTCCAAGGCCTGTCGGCGCGTGCGCACATATTCGCGCCCAACCATCGGCGGATAGGCGAGTTCGACCGGGAAGTCGGCGTGGAACGGCGCCAGCTTGTACGGGTTCGCCGCTAGCGGCACGCCGTCGATGGCTTGCGCCAGCAGGCACGGACAGACGGCGAGATGCGAGCAGAACAGCGCGCCAACGCGCGCCAGCGGCGACGACCGGAAGACCATCGGAGTGTGGCTAGCCTTGACGCCTGGACAGGTCACGGCGCTGGGCGGCACGCTACCGCGACATCGGCTGCTACGGCAACGCGCCGCTCAGGATCCGGCGCGGCGCCGCCCCGCGTCGTCCTCCCCGGCGCAGGCAGCGTAGGCGGTGGCGAGGCACAGCACGAATGCGCCCGCATCGGCGACGTCGGCGGGCGCCGGCAGCACGGCGAGTTCGCGCAGTTCGGACTGCAGGCGGGTGTGGCCGCAACGACCGGGCTCGATCGCCCAGGCGAACTGGTGGCAGAGACGGAAGTTCGGCGCCAATCGGGCCGGCCGCCAACGTCGCAGGTCGCGCTCCAATTGCTCGCGCTCGTCGGCCGGTAGCACATCGGCGCCGCCGTACAGGACGCCGGCGACGAGTTCCGGGCTGTCGACGCCTTGCGCCCGGCGATCGCGCAGCGCGCCGACCAACAGGCTGCGAGCCAGCTTGCAGCGATTGGCCTCGAGTCCGAACGCCGGCAGCCGACCGATTACGCGCGCCGCTTCGGCAACCACCAGGACCGGCGCCGCCGGCGCGAGCATCGCGGGCAGCCGCCGCGACCAGTTGTCGTTGTCGATGGTGAGCAGCCCATCGACTAACCGTGAGCCGTGCGCGCGCACAACGTCGAGAACCGCCGCATCGACGATCGAGGCGTCGCAGAGCGCCGCGATGCCGGCCACGAGGCGTTCCTCGTTCGCAGTCGGCAACTCGACGGCAAGGCGCGCAGCGCCGGCACGGATCGCCGCGAGCCGCACCGCGTCGGCGCCGCCAGCGCCGACGATGGCGCGAACGGCATACGCGACGGCGTAGAACCCGGCGTCATCGCCGTCGGCGGCGAGCAGGCTGGCGGCGAGTTCGTCGGCCAGTTGCTGGATGCGCGCGTCGGCGGCCGGCAAGCCGCCACGCCGCCGCGACGCGTCGCGGCGGAACTCGGCGTCCGCCCGCAGTTCGTGCTCCAGACGCTGCAACGCCAGCGCGTTGCGCGGATCCAGCCAGCCACGCAAACGGTCGGGAGCGTCGCCAAGACCGGCGTCGAGCGCCTCGCGCAACCGCGGCGCCGCTTCCTGGTCGAGACGCCGGCGGATGGCGTCGAGGTCGTGCTGCCACGTCACCGCGCGGGCATCGGGAATCACGTCCGGCACGAACATGTCAGCGACGGGCGTCGGCGAGCGCTGCAACACGAACTCCGCCAGCGGCGCGTCGTCAGCGCGCGGCGGACTGGCGAGCGGATCGTGATACCAAAGCAGCGCGGCGACCGCCGCCGCTGCGGCGACGCCCCACGGCCAACCGCGCCACGGCGACGTGGGAAGCGCGACGCGCTCGGCGGCGCGCCAGCACAGTTCGTTGAGCCCGATGACGTACGTCGGACCAGCCTCGACGCGCAGCGCACGCACGCCTTGCACGAATGCCACTTCCTCGGCGACCGCCAGCAAGGCCAGCGGATCGCGGTCCATGCGCGCGCGCGCTGCCGCCAGTTCCTCTGGTTTGCCCTGGCCGAGCGCCACGTCGATCGGCGTCAGCTCGGCAGCCGGATCGCTCATCGCTCGCCCCCGACTTGCCGCGTCGCATCCTCGTTCCCGGCGCCGATGAGCGCCTGCTTCAACGCTGCGATGGCGTTGTGCATGCGCGACTTGACCGTACCGACTGGTATCTGCAGCAAGTCGCTGATCTCGGCGTATGGCCGCTCCTGGTAAACCGCCAACTCGAACACGAGTCGGTGCGGCTCCGTCAGTCGCTCGAGCGCGCGGCGCAGCGCCGCCTTCTCCTCGCCGTCGACGAGCGACTGCATCGGCGACAGCGTCGGACCGGCCGGCTCGACCGTCGACGCCGCGTCATCGTCGGGCAGCATCACCTGGTCATACGACAGGAGCCGCGGCCGTGGTTTCTGGGCGCGGTAGTGATCGATCCAGAGGTTGGTCGCGCAGCGGTAGACAAAGGTCGCCATGCGGCCTTCGGGCCGATAGCGCTTGCTCGCCAGCATCAGCTTGAGGAACAGATCCTGCGCCAGGTCTTCGGCGCGATCGCGGTCCCAGCACAGCCGATAGAAGAACTGCAGCATCCGGTCGCGATAGGCGTCGACCAGCTGCCGGAAAGCCTGCCCGTCGCCGTCGCGGTAGCGGGCGAGGAGGTCGACCTCGCCCTTCTGGCCGCCAACCGGAATGTGCGAGACATGCTGCACGGGTGGACCGCGGGAATAGCCCCGACAACGGCGTGGCGTCGTTCGGGTTCAGAACATCTTCGGCAGGTTGGCCAGCCATGGGAAGCCGCCGCCTGCCGGGGGTCGCAGCACGGCCCGCCTGCCGCCGTTGGGCACGACGGCGACATCGACCCACAACGTCTTGGCCGGCATCAAGTTGCAGATGCGGTCGGCCCATTCGACGACGGCAACTGCGGCCGGCTCGAACAGGTACTCCAGCCCGCCGTCGGCCAGGAACCCCTGCAACTTTGCCGGCAGGTAGGCGTCGGCGTGCAGCAGGCGCACCGGCCCGGCGTGTTCGATGACCAGCAGGTAGGTCGGGCTGCTGATCGCATCGGGATCGTCGAGGCCAAGGCCGTGCGCCATGCCGCGCACGAGACTGGTCTTGCCAGCGCCCAAGTCGCCAACGAGTCCGACGGCGTCGCCTGCGCGCAGGCGCGCACCGAGCCAACGACCGAGACGGTCAGTCGCCGCCGCGTCGGGCAGCGTGACCTCGACACCCTTGGCCAAGCCGTCAGCGGCCATCGCCGATCCGATCGCCCTCGGGCTGGAAGACGACCATGACCGTGCTCACGAGCGCCGCCCGCGGCAAGGGGCCGAAGTGCCGGCTGTCGCGGAAGCCGGTGAACGGATCGGGATGCTCAACGCGCAGTTGCCGGTCGTCGAGCGCGGCGATGCGCGAGAGAACGCGACCGTCAGGCGTGTCGACGAAGACGTCACTGCCGACGCGCGCGCCAATCGACCAGCGGTCGACGATGCACCACGCGCCGGGCGGGATGCCGGGCACGGTCGCCATGCCGGCGGGCACCCACGCGGCGCCGAACTGCAGCAGGAACCACGTGAACGCCGCGACGGCGAGCAGGCTCGCCCACCGGCGCAACCGCTTCGCCAAACGCAGCATGTCGAGGCCTTGCGGCCGCGCGCGCGCCACGGTGCCGGAGACCGCCATGGCGGCAGTATGCGCCGCGCGACTGCTCGCGCCAACGATGGCCATCCGCCTGCGCCAAGGGTGGCCATAGCGACCGCCAGACGCACCGTGCCACAGCGGCCTACGGCGCCAGCGCGGCGGCGACCGACCGCACCAACTCCGCCGTGACCGCGGCCGGATCCGCCGCCGCGCCGATGGCGCCGAGAACGGCGAAGCCAGCGGGGCGCTGCGATCGTGGCAACGCCTGCGTCGCAGCGATGCGCGCCGCCGTCACGCCGCCGAGCCAATGCACCGGCAGCCGAGCCGCCGCCGTCAGTGCGCCGGCCGCCGCGACATCGAGCGCCGGATTACCCGGCTTGCTGGCAGTCGGCCAGACCGGCGAAAGCAGCGCGAAGTCGGCGCCGCCGGCAGCGGCCACGGCGAGTTCTTCGGCATCGTGGCACGAGGCGCCAAGCCACGGCGCAGCGCCGAGCACACGCCGCGCCTCGGCAACTTGCAGGCTGCGATGGCCGACCTGCGCGCCGTCACAGCAGCCACTCGCAGCGACGTCGACCCGGTCGTTCACCAGCAGCGCGCCGCCGACCCGGGCAAACAGCGGTCGCATGCGCGCGCACGCATCGGCGAGTTGCCGCGCCGACCAACTCGGCTCGCGCAATTGCACGGCGCGCAGGCCGGCTGCCACGGCCACGGTGGCGATGCCGACCAGTCGCTCGACGTCGCCACGACCATCGCTGATCCAAAGCAGCGGTGGCAATGCGCGGGTTCGGGGAGCAGCGACCATGCCGCGATTGCGCCGCAAGACCAGACCGCGCGCAAGGCCCGCGCCGCTTTACTCGTCGGCCGCGCTCGGCAGCCTGCTCGACGCCGCGCCGGCGCGCCCTTCAACGGGCGCCGTACTGCTGCTTGTAGTAGTCCTGGTAGGCGCCGCTGCGCACGCGCTCCCACCACTGCCGGTTTTGCTGGTACCAGGCGACGGTCTCGCGCAGGCCGCCCTCGAACGTGTGCGCCGGCCGCCAGCCGAGCGTCGCGCACGCCTTGCTCGAGTCCATCGCGTAGCGGCGGTCGTGTCCCGGGCGATCCTTGACGTAGTGGATCAAGTCCTCGCCCTTGCCGAGCAGGCGCAGGATCTCTTTGACGACGAACAGGTTCTCGCGCTCGGCGTCGCCACCGAAGTTGTAGACCTCGCCGGCGCGGCCCTGCTCCATCGCCTTCTTGATGCCAGCACAGTGGTCGACCACGTGGATCCAGTCGCGGACGTTCTTGCCGTCGCCGTAGACAGGCAGTTTCTTGCCCTCCATGGCGTTGGCGATCATCAGCGGGATGAGCTTCTCAGGGAACTGGAACGGCCCATAGTTGTTCGAGCAGCGCGTGATCACGCAGTCCATGTGGTGCGTGTGCACGGCTGCGCGCACCATCAGGTCGCTGCTGGCCTTGCTCGCCGAGTACGGCGAGTTCGGCTGGATTGGCGTCTCCTCGGTGAAGTAGCCCGACGCGCCGAGCGAGCCGTAGACCTCGTCGGTGCTGACGTGCACGAAGCGCTGGGTCTTGAAGACGCGAGCCTTGTCGAGCAGCACCTGCGTGCCGATGACGTTGGTGCGCACGAACGCCGTCGCGTCGAGCACCGAGCGGTCGACATGGCTTTCGGCGGCGAAGTGCACGACGACGTCGGGTCGGCGCGCGGCGAACACCGCGTCCATCGCGGCGGCGTCGGCGATGTCGGCCTTGACGAACGCGTAGCGCTCGTGACGCTCGCAATCGACGAGGTTCTCGAGGTTGCCGGCGTAGGTCAGCGCGTCGACGTTGACGACGTGGTGATCGCTGCCCTGCAGCAGCATGCGGACGAAGTTGGAACCGATGAAGCCGGCGCCGCCGGTGACGAGGATCTTGCTCACGCTCGGTTCTCCTGACTCAGTAGTGCTTGCCGCGCAGGTCGGGGATGGGCGGCGCCGTCCGGCTCGCCGCCGCGTCGAGCGGCAGGTAGCGGCGTAGCGCGTCAAGGTAGTGCGGCAACGGCTTGCCGCGCAGGCGCGTCAGCTTCTGCGTGTCGAGCACCGACCAGGACGGCCGCAGGGCTGGCGGGCGCTTGCCCTGCGCGACGAGGCCGGCGGCATACTCGGCGGCGGTCTGCGTGCCGACCACGACGTGGCCGAGCCCCGCCTCGCGCAGCACGTCGACGGCGAGCTGGTGCCACGAGCACTGCCCCTCGTTCGCCGCGTGCCAGACGCCTCCCGGCGCCCGCAGGGCAAGCAGGTCCAGCAGCGCCTCGGCGAGGTCGTGCGTCATCGTCGGCCGACCGACCTGGTCGGTGACCACCTTCAACGGCTGGCCGGAACGGGCGCGGTCGAGCATCGTCCGAGGGAAGTTGCGCCCGCCCGGCCCGAACACCCAGCTGGTGCGCACGACGTGGAAGTCGGGGCGGCCGTGCGCGAGCACGGCCTCTTCACCGCGGCGCTTGCTGGCGCCGTACACCGACAGCGGCGACGCGGCCGCGTCGACCGGATACGGCGCGGTTGCCGTGCCGTCGAAGACGAAGTCGGTGCTGACGTAGACCAGGGCGGCGCCGGCCGCGGCAGCGGCTTCGGCCACCCAGGCGGTGGCCAGGCCGTTGATGCGATGGGCCGCCAGCGGGTCCAGTTCGCAGCCGTCGACGTTGGTGATGGCGCCGCAGTGCACGACAGCGCGTGGTGCCTGGGCCGCCACGGTGCGTGCGATCGCCGCCTGCTGGTCGAGCGGCATTTCCGCCACGTCGACGCCGACGACGCAAAGGCCGCGCGCGGCGCCCTGCGCGACGACGACCCGCCCGAGCTGCCCGGCCGCGCCGGTGACCAGCAGGTCGACCCCGCTCATCCGATGTCCATGCGGTTGGCGCCGTTCTCGCGCACCAGCGTCGCTGACCGGTACAGCGACTCGAACGTGCCGGCGTCGGTCCACCAGCCCCTGAGCACGTCGTAGGTCAGGTTGCCGCGGCGCACATACTCGTTGTTGACGTCGGTGATCTCGAGTTCGCCGCGATTCGACGGCTTCAGCGTGCGGCAGATGTCGAACACCGCTGCGTCGTACATGTAGATGCCGATCACCGCGAGGTTGGTCTCGGGCTGCTTCGGCTTCTCGACGATCTTCAGAACCTTGCCATCCTGGATCGTGGCGACGCCGAAGCGCTGCGGGTCGTGGACCTCCTTGAGCAGGATCTTGGCGCCGCCGCCCTGCCGCTTGAAGTCGTCGACCGCCTTCTTGATGTTGCCCTCGATGATGTTGTCGCCAAGCACGACGCAGATCGAGTCGCCCTCGGCGAAGGACTCCGCCAGCTTGAGCGCGTCGGCGATGCCGCCCTCGCCCTCCTGGTAGGCGTAGTGCACGCGCTTGAGGCCGAAGTCGGCGCCGTTGCGCAGCAGTTGCAGGAAGTGCCCCGCCGAGTTGCCGCCGGTCACCACCATGATCTCGGTGATCCCCGCGTTCACGAGGCACTCGAGCGGGTAGTAGATCATCGGCTTGTTGAAGACCGGCAACAGGTGCTTGTTGGTGATCTTCGTCAGCGGGTAGAGGCGGCTGCCGAGTCCACCTGCGAGAACGACTCCTTTCATGGCGCAATCATCCGTCGGGAACGGTCCCGGTACCAGTCGAACGTCCGACGCAATCCTTCGGTGAGACCGATGCGCGGCGCGAAGCCGAAGACGGCGGCGGCACGGCGTGAATCCGCGAGCGAGTGGCGCACGTCGCCCGCACGGGGCGGCGCGTGGACTGGCGCCGCCACGGGCGCGCCACCGAGGTGCGGTTTGGCCAACGCCGCCAGCGCCGCGTGCAGGTCGAGCACCGTGGTCGCCTGGCCGTAGGCGAGGTTCACCGTCTCGCAGCCGACGGTGCTGGCATCGAGGGCCTGGACGACGCCGGCGACAACGTCCTCGACGTAGGTGAAGTCGCGCGCCTGCAGGCCGTCGCCATCGATGCGCGCGGGGCGGCCTTCCAGCAGCGCGCGGCAGAAGGCCGCGATCACGCCCGAATACGGGCTGTCGGCGGGCTGCCGCGGGCCGAAGACGTTGAAGAAGCGCGTGACCACCACCTGCAGGCCGTAGACGCGCGCGAACGAGCGACAGTACAGCTCACCGGCGAGCTTGGCGGCGGCGTACGGCGACAGCGGGTCCTCGCGCAGGCCTTCGTGCTTCTGCAGCGCCTCCTGGTTGCCGTAGGCCGAACTGCTACCGGCATAGACGACGCGCGCGCCGCGCTGCCGCGCCGCGTCGAGCACCATCAGCGTGCCCGTCGCGCCAGCGTGGTGCGAGTCCACCGGCCGTTCGACCGAGCGCGCCACCGATGGCAGCGCCGCGAGGTGAACGACCTTGTCGACGCCGGCGAACGCGTCGTCGAGCGCGGCGCGGTCGGTGATCGAACCGTGCACGAAGCGCGCGCGCCGACCGTCGAGGTTGTCGCGCCGGCCCGTCGACAGGTCGTCGAGCACGACGACGTCGCGGCCATGCCGCTCCAGGAGTTCGACGACGTGCGAGCCGACGAAGCCCGCGCCGCCGGTGACCAGGATCCTTGTCACGGCAGCCTCCCGGCTCGCTTCTCGGCGAGGTACCACGCGCAGAAACGGTCGACGCCGGCGGCGATCGAAGTACCCGGCCGGTAGCCCAGGTCGCGCGCCGCGAGACCAACGTCCGCGTAGGTCACTGGCACGTCGCCCGGTTGTTCGGGCAACCGCTGCAACTCCGCTTTACGGCCGAGCGCCCGCTCGAGGTGCGCCACTAGCTCGGCGAGCGACGTGGTCGCTGATCCGCCCAGGTTGTAGATGGCGTAGGGCTTCGGCGGCGCCGTCGCCGCCACCACGCCGCTGACGATGTCATCGACGTAGGTGTAGTCGCGCCGCGTCGTGCCGTCGCCGAAGAACGGGATCGGCTTGCCGTCAGTGATCAGACGGACGAACTGGTGGATCGCCATTTCCGGCCGCTGCCGCGGTCCGTAGACGGTGAAGAAGCGCAGGCAGACGACCTTGTTGCCGCGCAGGCGATGCCATGTGTGGCTCAGCAACTCGCCGGCCTTCTTGCTGGCGGCGTACGGCGAGACCGGCTGATCGACCGGGTCGGACTCAGCGAACGGCACCTTGACGTTGCCGCCGTACACCGAACTGCTGCTGCCAAACACGACCGTCACGCCCCGGTCGTCGATCTGCGACAACAACGTCTGCGTGCCGGTGACGTTGACGTCCATGTAGCGGACCGGGTCGGCGATCGACGGCCGGACGCCGGCCAGCGCCGCGAGGTGCACGACACAGGTCGCGCCCGCTACCGCCTGCCGGCAGGCCGTCGCGTCGCGCAGGTCGCCGGGCACGAATGCGAAACGGTCCTTGCCGATCGCCGCCAGCCGATCGAGGTTCGCCTGTTTGAGGCGGACGTCGTAGTACGGATCGAGGTTGTCGAAGACACGCACGGCATCGCCGCGGGCGAGCAGGCGCTCCGCGACGTGCGAGCCGATGAATCCGGCTCCGCCAGTGATCAGGACGAGCGGCACTCGCCTAGGTAACCTCATCCCGGCGCGTGATTCCATGCCCGGCCAGGTCGCGTGCCCCGCCTCCGACCATGCCATGGCCGGCAGCCTGCGGTACCATCGCAGGTATGTCCCGCCATCTACTTCTCTGGCGCCTCGCCTGCTGCGCGTTCGCCGCGCTCGCCGGCGCCCAGGCGCCAGCGGTGCCGCCGATCGACCCGACGCTGCCCGAGCGCCTCAAGGACCTCAAGGCCCTCATCGCCGACACCAAGATGCTCGGCGACATGCAGGCCCTCGGCTTGATGCAGAAGCTCACGCAGGAGCTCGACGCGCGCAATCCCAAGGACAAGGAGCGGCTCGCCAGGGGTTTCGGCGAAGTGTTCCGCACTGGCAAACTGCGCACCGGCCCCAAGGAAGCGCTGTACCGCGAGACGGCCGACGAGTTGGCGAAGCTCGGCGCCGACGGCGCGAAGGAAATCGCCAAGGCCTTCGGCGAACCGCGGTTCAAGGACAACCACGCGCTGCAATCGCACTTCCTGCTCGCGCTCGGCCGCACCAAGGACGACAAGCAAGTCGACCTGCTGCTCGAGACGACGACACGCTCGCCCATCGACGTGCTTCGCGGGGCGGCCGGCGAAGCGCTCGGCAACTACACCGAGTTGGAGATCAGGCCGCGGCGCGAGGTCGTCAAAGCGATCGTTCGCGAATGGGGCAGTCTGCACGCGAAGGCGACGGAGCCGGCGCCCACCGATCCCAGCGCGCCGGTCGACATGGGACCGCAGAACGCCCGCCAGACCCTGCGCGAGTGCGAGGGCAAGTGGGCGAACACGCTCGCTCGCTTGACCAGCACGTCGCACTCCGGCTTCATGGAGTGGCAGCGCTGGCTCAACAAGAACCCCAACTGGACGCCGGCGAAGACCAAGTGAGCGCGACGCCTCTGCTGCCGCAGCTGCGCGCCCTCGCCGCCTGCGCGCTGTTCGCGGCGCTCGGCGCCGCGCAGGCCGAAGCACCGGCCGCGGCGGTCGCGCGCCTGCGCAAGCCGGATCTGACGCTCGACGACGCGCGTGCGATCGTGCCGCAACTGATCACGGCGCCGGTGACTCTGCGCCTGCAGGCGAGTGACGCATTGCGCGGCGCCTACATGCTACGACTCGCCAAGCACGCCAAGGCCTGCGGCGAGTTCGGCAGGGCAATCGCGACGGCAGCGCCAAGACGCGCCGAACCCAAGGGCGGCAAGAAGGACGCCGCGGACCCAGTCGACGGCGCGCGCGGTCGTGCGCTCGCCGCTTCGCGCCGCGGCGACCTCAGCAAGGAGACGATCTTGGGCGTGATTGATCCCGAGGTGCGAGCGCTGGAAGACCTGCTGTGGCCGGCGCGTGACGCGCTGGTCGCAGACCACCCTGGCCTGCAGTTGGCCTTCGACGCCTTGCGGGAAGCGCGCGCCGGACTGCCCAGTTGGCACGCGCTCTACGGCGAGGCGACGGCCGGACTCGAACTGCACCCGGACGCCGAGAAGCACTTCCTCAAGAACCCGCCCCCCACGCCGCCGCCGCCGGTGGCCGGACTCGACGACGAGTGGACGGTCTGGACGCTGCTGGCCCTGCCGCTGTCGGCTCGCGACCGCAGCGCCCTCGAAGCCAACGAGGCCTTCCGCGCCACCATGGACCCCGAGGAGGTCGCCGGGAACACCGCCCTGAATCGCCTGCGCTGGTTGCTCGGCCTGCCACTGCTGCGCATCGACGCCAAGCTGGCGGCGGCCGCCCGCGACCACTCGCTCGACATGGAGACGCTAGGCTTCTTCGCCCACGAGTCGCCAGTTGCCGGCAAGAGGTCCCCCGGCGACCGCGCCGCGCGCTTTGGAACCTCCGGTGGCGCCGAGAACATCGCCGCCGGCCAGAGCGCCGGACCGGACGCCGTGCGCGCCTGGTGGTACAGCCCAGGCCACCACAAGAACATGCTCGGCGGCCACGCCCGAGTCGGCCTCGGTCGCCATGCCCAGAAGTGGACGCAGTTGTTCGGCGGATAAGCCCTTGGCTTCGACAGGTCGTAGACTAGGGCCGCCACCCGTGGCCGCCCTTCCGCACATCGCCGTCGCCGTGCTTGCCGTCGCCGCCGGCTGCGCCGCGCAGCTGCCAGCGCCGTTCGTGCCGCCGCAGAACCCGCTGACGCCGTCGAAGGTCGTGCTCGGCAAGATCCTGTTCTGGGAGGAGCAACTGGCGAGCGACGACAGTGTCGCGTGCGGCACGTGCCACCTGCCGGAGTTCGGCGGCAGCGACGGCCGCGCGGCCGGCGGCCTGCACCCAGGCATCGACAACCTGTTCGGCACCGCTGACGACATCCGTGGCTCTGCTGGCATCGTCAAGCAGGAGCCCAACGGCGACTTTGGCTTCAGCAGCCAGTTCGGCGTCCGCCGTCAGGCCACCGGCCGGACCAGCCCGTCGATGATGGGCGCGGCGCACCACGTCGAGCTGTTCTGGGACGGCCGCGCCGGCACGCGGTTCCTCGACCCCGAGACCGGCGCCGTGGTCATCCCCATCGGTGGCGCGCTTGAGAACCAGGCCGTTGGTCCGATCCTCAACCCCGTCGAGATGGGCAAGATCGGACGAACGTGGCAGGACGTCCGCCAGAAGCTGCAGGCCGCGACGCCACTGCGCCTCGCCAGCAACCTGCCCGGCGATGTCACCGCCGCCATCCAGCAGAGTCCCAGCTACCCGCTGCTGTTCACCGCGGCGTTCGGCGACCCGTCGATCACCGCCGCGCGCATCGGCATGGCGCTGGCGAGCTACCAGCGAACGCTGAACCCCGACGACACACCGTGGGACCGCTATGTGGCCGGCCAGAGCAACGCGCTGACGCCGGCGCAGAAGACCGGCTGGCAACTGTTCCAGAACCAGGGGCGCTGCGCCGCCTGCCACTGGGATCCGCTGTTCTCCGACGACCTATTCCACAACCTCGGCCTGCGCTTCGTCGCCGAGGACGTCGGTCGCGGCCAGTTCACGCCATACGCTGAGGACCAGGGCGCGTTCAAGACGCCGACGCTACGCAACGTCGGCCTGCGGCCACGCCTGTTCCACAACGGCCAGTCCCCCGCGCTGGGCGATTCGTCGCAGTGGACCGATCCGAACTCGACGCTCAACGTGTACTTCGTCGGCGGCGGCGTCGATCTGTCGAACCTCGATCCGTTCATGCTGCCGCTCAATCTGCTCGGCGTTTCGATCAACGACGTCGCGCTGATCCAGGACTTCGTCCGTGACGGCCTCACCGACCAGCGCGCCGCCTTGCGCCTGCCGCCGTTCGACCATCCCGACCTGCGCAGCGCCGTTCAGGCGCCGCCACGCGTGTTCGGCCCGAGCCTCGCCGGCCAGTTCGAGCCGCGCCTGATCGACAGCGTGCCGACGTATCCCGGCAACGCCGACTTCAAGCTCGGCCTCGCCGCCGGCGTCGGCCCCACCACGGCGATCGTCACTTGGGGTTTCACGTCGATCGAGCCGAACGCGTCGCTCGCCGGCCTGCCGTGGCAGTTGAACGTCGCCGGCTGGAACGCCTTCGCGCTCAACGGCCCACCGGGCCGGCCGGGCCTGGCGACGTGGCGGTTGCCGGCGCCGAACGACCCCGGGCTTGCGAGCGTGCCGCTGTACTTCCAACTGCTCGCGCTCGATCCGAGCGCTCCGGGCGGCATCGCCGCCAGCAGCGGTTGGGAGTTCTTCGTCCGCTGACCGCGCCGACGATCAGCGTCGCACGCCGTCGACGGTGCGGGCGATGCCGCGCGGGTTGTCGTCGCGGAGTTCGAGCGGCAGCGCGGCCTGCGGCCAGTCCTGCCAACACGCCGGCCGCGTCCAACGCGCGATCGCGGTGACGCCGACCGCTGAGAAGCGCGCGTCGGTCGAGGCCGGGTACGGGCCGCCGTGCACCATCGCGCCGCAGACCTCGACGCCGGTCGGCACACCGTTGGCGATCAAGCGGCCGACGCGCGCGCGCAACGCGGCGACGACGTCGGCGCAGGCCGCGAGGTCGTCGCCATCGGCGTGCACGGTGCCAGTCAGGTGGCCATCGAACGCTTGCGCCAGCGCCAGCAGTTCGCCGTGGTCGCGGCAGCGCACGGCGAGCACCGCCGGGCCGTAGATCTCGCTGCGCAGGCGCGGGTGCGCGAGCGCGGTCGCGGCCTCGACAGCGAGCAGCGTCGGGCAGACGCCGGTCGCGGCGGCGCCGAGCGCGCCCTGCGCCGCGGTCGTGACCGGCAGAGCCGCCACCTCGGCGAGCGACCGTTCGAAGCCCGCGCGGATGCTCGGGTGCACGACCGGCCCGCCCTGGCTGGCGGCGAACTTGGCGCGCATGGTCTCTGCGAACGCATCGCCACCAGGGCCGTCGATCCACGCGACAAGGCCAGGGCTGGTGCAGAACTGCCCCTGCGCCAGCAGCGCCGAGGCGACGATCGCCTCGGCGATCGCCGCGCCGCGCCGCGCCAGGGCCTGTGGCAACACCAGCACCGGATTCATCGAGCCCATCTCGGCGAACACCGGGATCGGGCGCGCGCGCCGCGCCGCGAGGTCGAACAGGGCGCGGCCGCCGGCGTGGCTGCCGGTGAACCCAACGGCGGCGAGCGCCGGATGCGCGACGAGGCGCGCGCCGGTGGCGTGACTGCGGCCGTGCAGGAGCGAGAACACGCCGCCGGGCAGACCGGCGCGACGCACCGCTTCGACAACGACGCGACCGACGAGCTCGCTGGCGCCGGGATGCGCCGGATGGCCCTTGACCACCACCGGACAGCCGGCGGCGAGCGCCGAGGCGGTGTCGCCGCCGGCGACCGAGTACGCGAGTGGGAAGTTGCTGGCGCCGAACACCGCGACTGGCCCGAGCGGCACGCGCATCGAGCGCACGTCGGGCTTCGGCTGCGGCTGGCGCGTCGGATCGGCGCGGTCGATCCGGGCGTCGACCCACGAGCCATCGTCGACCAGCGCGGCGAACTGCTGCAGCTGCAGGACGGCGCGAGCGCGCTCGCTCTGCACGCGCGGCGCAGCCAGCGCCGTCTCGGCGCACACGCGCGCAACCAATTCGTCGCCGAGCGCCACGAGGCCGTCGGCGATCGCGCGCAACAGGTTGGCCCGCACCACGGGCGCGCTGCCGGCGAACTCAGCCATAGCGTCGGCGGCAGCCGTCACCGCCGCGTCGACCAGGGCCGGCGCGGCCTCATGGTACGTCGGCGCCAGCGCGGCGCCCGTGGTCGGGTCGCAGGCGGCGAACGGTTCGCCACCCGACGCTTCCGCGACGCCGCCGACGAAGTGCTCGCCGCGCAAGCTCATGCCTTGGCTCCCTGGGGCCGGTTCTGCAGCGCCGCACGGATCGTCGCCAGCGCCTGCTCGCGCAACGCGCCGGCAACGGGCAGGCGCGGCATGCGCACCCGCTCGTGGCCCATGCCGACCTGTTGCTGCACGAGCTTGATCAATTGCACGAACTCGGGAACCGTGTCGAGGCGCAGCAGCGGCAGGAACCAGCGGTAGAGCGCGAAGGCCTCGTCGCGCTTGCCGTCGCGCGCCAGATCGAACAAGCGCACCGACTCGTGCGGCAGCGCATTGACGAGGCCGGCGACCCAACCAATCGCGCCGGCGGCGACACCTTCGCAGACCATGTCGTCCATGCCGACGAGCACGTCGAGGCGATCGCCGAGCAGCGCCTTGATGCCGGTGACGCGGCGTGCGTCGCCGCTCGACTCCTTCACCGCGACGAGATTGCGATGTTCCTGCGCGAGCGCGGCAACGTGCGTCGGCGTGAAGTCCGTGCCATACGCCGGCGGGTTGTTGTAGAGCATGCACGGCAACGTCGTGGCCCGCATGATCGCCCCGACGTGGGCCAGCGACTCGCGCATCTCGCCCTTGTGCACATACGCCGGCAGCACCATCAGGCCCTTGCAGCCGGCCTGCTCGGCAGCCTGCGCCAGCGCCACCGCCGCCTTGGTGCTGAGCGCTGCGATGCCCGGCAGGACCGGCTTATCGCCGGCGGCGGCGACGACAGTGCGCAGCACGGCCTTCTTCTCGTCGAAGTCGAGCGTCGCGCCCTCGCCCAGCGAGCCGAGCGGGATCACGCCGCTGCAGCCCGCCGCCAATTGCCACTGCACATGCTTGGCTAGGAAGTCGTGGTCGACGCGGTCATCGGCGTGGAACGGCGTGGTGATCGCGGGCAAGACATGGCGAAACGGCGAAGCAGGCATCGCACACAGCGAACGCCCGACGCCGTTCTAGCGCAAGGGCGGTGGCGATGGGGCGGCGCTTGCGCCATCCTCTGAGCCATGTCCGATGACGCGACCAAGCCCAAGCAGGCAGAAATGTGCGCCAAGGTCGGCCTGCCGCAGGCCCGCCGCCACATCTTCCTGTGTGCCGACCAGAGCAACCCGAAGTGCTGCGACAAGGAACGCGGCCTCGCCGCCTGGGAGCACCTGAAGTCGCGTCTGAAGCAACTCGGCCTGTCCGAACAGGGCGGCGTGCAGCGCACCAAGGCCAACTGCCTGCGGCTGTGCACAGGTGGGCCAATCGCCGTCGTCTATCCCGAGGGCGCGTGGTACCGCGACTGCGATCCGCCGGTCCTCGACGCGATCATCGAACGGCACCTGCTCGGCGGCGAGATCGTGCGCGAACACCTGATCACCCAGGCGCCGCTGCCCGGCGGCCGCTGCGGCCCGGCGTGAGCGCGGGCGACGACGTCCTGATCGACGGCCCGGACAACGCCCCGGCGACGCTGCTGCTCGCGCACGGTTCCGGCAGCGGCAAGACGCACCCGTTCCTCGCCGCGGTCGCGGCGGCGCTGGCGGGCCCGCAACGGCGCGTCGTGCGCTTCGACTTCCCCTACCGCAAGGCCGGCCGAACGCTGCCTGACAAGCTGCCTGCGCTGCAGGACGCGCTCCGCGCAGCGGTCGCCGCGCACGGCCGCGGCGCCGTGGCGCTGGCCGGCAAGTCGCTCGGCGGCCGCGTCGGTTCGACGCTGGCGGACGAACTCGGCGTCCGGGCGCTGGTCTGCTTCGGCTACCCGTTTCACCCGCCGAAGAACCCAACCAAGCTGCGCACGGCGCACCTCGCCAGTCTCGCCACGCCGACGCTGATGCTGCAGGGCGAGCGTGATCCGTTCGGCACGCGCGCCGAGGTCGCCGGCTACCGGCTGCCCGCGACGATCACGGTGCAGTGGCTGCCCGACGGCGACCACGACCTGGCGCCGCGCCGACAGAGCGGCCTGGCGCTGGCGGACAACCTCGCGACCGCGACGACTGCGGCGGCGACATTCCTGTCCGCGCACGGCGCCTGAAACAGGCGCCGGGGGCGCGCAACGCTCAGCCGCGCAGGGCGGCGGCGACGAGCGCCGCCTGCTCGGCCTTGTGCTTGTGCGAACTGCCGGTCGCCGGACTGGCGGCGGCGCGGCGCGTCGCCTTGCCGGCCCAGTCGAAGCGGTCGCGTGCGAATGACCACGCGCCCATGTTGATCGGCTCCTCCTGGCACCAGACGAACTGCGCCCTTTGGTAGCGCGCGCGCAGCGCCGCCATCGCCGTCGCCGGCCAGGGGTACAGCAGTTCGACGCGCACGAGCGCGACGCTGCGGTCGTCGCCGCGAGCGTCCACCAGGTCGTAGTAGACCTTGCCCGAGGAGCAGACGACGCGCGTCACTTGCGACGGGTTGGCGATCGACGCATCGTCGCGCACCGCTTGGAAGCCGCCGACCGACAGTTCATCGGCCTGCGACCCGGCGTCCCTCTGCCGCAGCAAGCTCTTCGGCGTCATCACCACGAGCGGCTTGCGGTCGGCGTCGAGCGCCTGCGCCACCAACAGCTGGTAGTAGCTCGCCGCGCACGACGGGTTGGCGACCCGCAGGTTGTTCTCGGCGCACAGCTGCAAGAAGCGCTCGAGGCGCGCGCTGCTGTGCTCGGGACCCTGGCCGTCGTAGCCGTGTGGCAGCAGCAGCACGAGGCCGGACTGCTGGTTCCACTTGGCCTCGCCGGCGGCGAGGAACTGGTCGATCTGGATCTGCGCGCCGTTGCAGAAGTCGCCGAACTGCGCCTCCCACAGGCACAGCGTGCGCGGGTTGGCGACGCTGTAGCCGTACTCGAAGCCGAGCGCGGCCTCTTCACTTAGCAGCGAGTCGACGACGGTGAATCTCGCCTGCCCGGCGGCGAGCTGACCGAGCGCGACCCGCCGGTTGCCATTGGTAGCGTCGTAGAGCGCAGCGTGGCGCTGGCTGAAGGTGCCACGGCCGCAGTCCTGACCGGCGAGTCGCACTGGCACGCCCGCCGTGACGAGGCTGGCGAACGCCAACGTCTCGGCGGTGGCGAAGTCGATCGGCTGCTTGCCCGCCAGCATGTCGGCGCGGCGCAACAGCACGCCCTTGACCTTCGCGTGTGGCGTGAAGCCGGCTGACCAGTCAAGCATCTTGGCGTTGAGTTCGCGCAGGCGTTCGATCGGCGTCGCCGGGACGCGCGGCGACCATTCGCGCTCGGGGATCTCGGCCGCCATGGTGATCGGTGGCTGTTCGTGCGCTCGCACGACGTCGAGCGCTTCCTTCAGGTGCAGTTGCACCTTCTGGTCGTAGGCGCCGATCTCATCGGCGCGCAGCACGCCGGCACGGATCAGATAGTTCTGGTAGATCTTGCGCACCGTCGGGTGCCGTTCGATTTGCTGATACAGCAGCGGCTGCGTGTAGCTCGGCTCGTCGCCCTCGTTGTGGCCATGCCGCCGGTAGCAGACGATGTCGAGCACGACGTCGGCGTGGAAGCGAGCGCGGTACTCCATCGCCAACCGGATCATGCGCACGGCGGCCAGCGGATCGTCGCCGTTGACGTGGAACACCGGCGCCTGGACGCCCTTGACGACGTCGGTGCAGAACAGCGTGCTGCGCGAGTCCTGCGGCGAGGTCGTGTAGCCGATCTGGTTGTTGACGACGATGTGGATCGTGCCGCCGGTCTTGTAGCCTTGCAGTTGCGACATCTGCAGCGTCTCGAACACGACGCCCTGGCCCGCGAACGCCGCGTCGCCATGGATCAGCACCGGCAGGACCGCGTCGAGCACGTTGGCCGCTGGATCGGCGGCCAGTTCGTCCTGGCGCGCCCGCGCCATGCCCTCGACCACCGGATCGACGGCTTCGAGGTGGCTCGGGTTGCAGGCGAGTTCAAGCGCGATGGACTTGCCCGAGTGCGTGACGTGCTCGGCCTGCGCGCCGAGGTGGTACTTCACGTCACCTGAGCCCTGCGCCATCGTCGGATCGAGGAAGCCCTCGAACTCGCCGAAGATCTTGGTCACCGGCTTCTTCAGCACGTGCGCGAGCACGTTGAGGCGGCCGCGATGCGCCATGCCGAGCACGGCGCGCGCGCAGCCGAAGTCGACGGCGCGTTCGAGCAGCGCGTCGAGCACCGGGATCAACGTCTCGCCGCCCTCGAGCGAGAACCGCTTGGCGCCGACGAAGCGAGTGTGGAGGAACTGCTCGAAGGCCTCGGCCTCAACGAGCTTGTCGAGGATCTGCAGCTGCGCCTGCTTGCTCAGCTGTTCCTCGTTGCGGTTGCCTTCCATCTTGTCGCGCAGCCACGTGCGCTGCTCGCTGTCCGCGATGTGCATGTACTCGGCGCCGACGTGCCGGCAGTACGTCAGGTGAAGCGTCTCCTGGATCTCGCGCAGCGTCGCGAACGGCTTCTTGGTGGCGCCATCGCTGTAGAACGTGCGCTCCTTGTCCCACATCGTCAGGCCGTAGGACGACATGTCGAGCTCAGGCCAATCCTTCGGTTCGAACTGCAGCGGATCGAGGTCGGCGAGCACGTGGCCGCGGACACGGTAGCTGCGGATGTAGGTCATCAGGCCGGCGGCGCGCTCGAGGTTCTCGGCCTCGCGCAGGGAGCTGCCGAGCGGCGGGCGACGGTCGACGCAGTTGCTGACCGGGCGATACGGCACCTTCAGCGAGTGGAACACGCCCTCGTAGAAGCCCTCCTCGCCGAGCAGCAGCTTGTGCATCCAGTCGAGGAACAGGCCCGACTCCGCGCCCTGGATGACGCGGTGGTCGTACGTGCTGGTCAGCATCATCACGCGCGCGACGCCGAGCTCGGTCAGCGTGTCGGCTGACGCGCCCTGGAATGCGCCCGGCACGGTGATCGCCCCGGTCGCCAGGATGAAACTCTGGCCGCTCATCAGGCGCGGCAGCGAGCTGACCGTGCCGATCGTGCCAGGGTTGGTCAGCGTGCAGGTCGTGCCGGCGAAGTCATCCGGCGTCAGCGCGCCCTTGCGCGCCTTCTCGATCTGAGTGTTGTAGGCGGCGAAGAAGCCGGCGAAGTCGAGGCTGCCGCTGTCCTTGACGTTGGGCACGACGAGGCTGCGGCGACCGTCCTTGCCGGGCAGGTCGACGGCGATGCCGACGTTGAGCGATTTGCCGACGCGGCGGAACGGCTTGCCGTCCTGGTCGACGAACTGGCCAGCCATCGCCGGCACGCGCAGGATCGACTGCACCATCGCCCACGCGATCAGGTGCGTGAAGCTGACCTTGGGCAGGTAGAGACCCTGCTGGTGGCGGTTGATCGCGTGCCGGTTCTCCTCCAGCACCTTGACCGGGATCTCGCGCGTCGACGTCGCCGTCGGCACGCCGAGGCTGTCGGCCATGTTCTTGACGATCTTGCCGGCGACGCCGACCAATGGCTGCAACTCGTCGCTGGCCGATGGGGCTGCCGGCGACATGGCCGCAGCCTGGTCGGGCGATGGGCTCGCCGCCTGCGCCTGCGGTTCGACGACCGCAGTGCCGCCGGTCTTCGGCTTGCCAGCGCCGGCCTGCGCGCGCTGCTCGGGCGTCAGCGCCGACTCAAACCAGTTGCGCCACTCGGCCGGCACGGACTCCGGCGCCTGCAGATAATCGCCGTACACCTTCTCGGCGTAAGCGGCATTCAGTCCGAACACTTCCTCGAAGTCAGGTCGTTCCATTGCGTCGCGCGCCCGCAGCCGATGCTGCAGGGCGCAGCGATCCTACGACACGACGGCGTCCGCCGCCGCAGGGACTTCGCGAACTCCGCGCCGCTACTTCTTGCTCAGCAGCAGGACCATCCGCTTGCCTTCGACGCGGATGCCGGACTCGACCTTGGCGATGTCGGCGAGTTCCTTGACGACCTCCTGGATCACCTGCTCGCCGACCTCCTTGTGGGCGATCTGGCGGCCGCGGAACAAGCAGCACACCAGCACCTTGTCGCCGTCGGCGAAGAACTGACGCGCCTGCTTGATCTTGACCTGGAGGTCGTGGTCACCGGTGACCGGGCGCACGCGCAGCTCCTTGATCTGGACCTGGTGCTGCTTGCGGCGGCTGGCCTGCTCCTTCTTCTTCTCTTCGTACTTGTACTTCCCGAAGTCCATGATGCGGCAAACGGGCGGCCGCTGGTTCGGGGCGATCTCGACGAGGTCGAGCTGCTTTTGGATCGCAAGCGCGAGAGCGTCGGCGGTCAGCATGATGCCGAGCTGTTTGTTGTCCTCGTCGATGACGCGGACCTCGCGGATACGGATGTGGTGATTGATGCGCGGGCCACGATCCTGCGACACCTGGGGTCGTCGCGAATCAGGCCTGCCGGACATGAATCCTCTGCTGCGGCTTCAACATCACGCGCTTGTAACTCCTTGGTGGAAAATGAAACGCCGCACGGCAACCCCGCGCGGCCGGCGGAAGGCTAGTGGTCGGCCCGGTGGGCCGCAACCGCCCCACGGTGAAGCTGCGCGGCCCAGCGACCGCGCAGCCCCGTCCAGGGCGCTGGTCACAAGCCGATCGTGGCCTCGCCGCCGTTGCTCGCCGTGAAGCCGAAAGGATTGGCCAACAGATCGAGCGCGAAGGCCTGGCAGTAGAGCTTGAACCCGAACAGCAGCGGATCGTTCGGGATCGCCAGCATGTAACTAGCCACGCCGGCGCTCCCGCTGATGCTGACCGTCGCGGCCGGATCGACCAGCAGGCTGCAACCCGTCATGCCCAACCCAGTCAGCGACAGCGGCAGCGGCAAGCCGCCCGTGGCCATGTTGGAGAACCCGAAAGCCATCAGGCCGAAGCTGAGCGGCAGGTTGCCGGCGTCGACGGTGAAGTTGGCGCCGATCCGCGGGCGGTTGCCGGAGACAAACGGGGCGCCGATCGTGCCGCTGCAGCCCACCCCGAAGTTGGCAAACACGCCGTTCGGCGACGCGTCCTGCCACGCCGTCGTGTACAGGTTCCACATGTTGCCCAGTTGCACGGTCGACGTCTCCTGGCCACTGACGGCGTCGAAGAACACGAGCTTGCCCGGTCCGCCGACCGTCTGCGCCGTCGAAGTCACCGCGCCGCGCAGGCCGTCCGGCGACAGCGAGACGGCGTTGGCGTTGGGGATTTGCAGCAAGCTGAAGGTGGTGATGGTCGAGTTCGCCGGCGCGACGTAGTTGAGGTTGACGCGCAACACGCGCCCGGGCGCTCCGTTGCCGCTGACCAGGGCAAAGCTGCGGTCGGGCGACACCGCCAGCGAGTTAGCGGCGACGACACCGAGCGCGAGGTCCTGCTGGCCGATGACGTTGGGCTGGAAGTCGACGAAGGCGTTGGTGGCGCGGTTGAAGACGGCGAGCGAGCTGAAGCCAAAGCCGGAATACAAAACGTAGCAGTACAACTCGTCGAGCGAGACCTTGCAGTCGAAGGCGAATGCGAATCCGGCGCTGATCGCCGCCGGCATCGGCGCCGAGACGACGACCTGCAGGAACGTCGGCGACGCCGGATCGGTGTCGACGATCTGGAACGGGCCGGAGTTGATCGTGCCGTACGGGACGACGGCGAAGTTGCCGCTCGGCGCCAGGGCCCAGCGCTCGCGGATCGGCCCGCTCAGCGTCGTCGTCTGCGCCACCAGCGTGCCGTAGCCTAGGCTCGCCGGGTCGACGTTGACGCAGTGCAGCTCGGTCGCCGTCGTCGACGACACCAAGGTCCACAGGCGCTTGCGGCCGGCATCGAGACCAAGCCCGTAGCAGGCGCCCGTCGTGGCGTACAACGACGACCACGACATGGCGACGCCGTTCCACGAACCCACGGACACGCGGTTCTGCAGCGTCTGGCCGGCGTACAGCGTACGGCCGGTGTTGGTCCACACGGCGTCGGAGACGTTGTCGGTGAATGTGGATCCCTGCGCGCTCAGTAGCAACCCTGTGCCGGACTCGGCGAAGGCATGCTGGTCCATCGAACCCGAAGTCGACGAACCGACGAACACGACCTCATTGCCGGCTTGGGCGACGGCGGTGTTGGTGGTGACGAGCAGCAGTAGGGCCGCGGCGAATTGCTTGTTCATGGGTGGATAGAGTGCTAGGGCCAAGCCGCACGCCCGTGCTAGGCCCAGCGGCGGCTCTGCGTAACAGAATAGCGATGAACTGACCTCTGCGATGGATCTGGCTGCCCACAATCCGACAATGGCACACGGCGCCCGCGTCGATTGCGTGGGCCGACAGGTCGGGAGCCGTTGGCGTGGCGTTTGGCGCGCTGACGCGCCGATGTGCACCAACGGAAGCTGACGTTCGGAGGACCGCCGGCGCCCGGACCGGCGCCCGGACCGCCAAATCCTCTCGGGGAACGAGGAGGCCGGTAGGGCGATGTTGCCCTGCAGACCGATGCGATACGTCCATCCTCGTGACGTCAGACCCGGACGCATGGATGCAACCTCGGGAAACTCCCCACCCACCTCGCTGCGCCTTCGGTCGCCTCGCGACACCGCGCCGCGCCAACCCAGGTTCGCATCGTGACGAAGCACCCATGCGGCCGCTACAACGCCCCGCATGCGCCTTGTGCCCGCTCTGCTCCTTGCGTTGCTTCCTGCGTGCGCCGCTGCACCCGACGCCATCACCATGGCATCCTCGCCGGATCTGCACTCGTTCGCTGAACCGCATCGCGTGCGTTCGCGCCACGTCGAACTCGCGCTGACCCTCGATTTCGCGGCCAAGGTCGCGCGGGGCTACGTCGTGCACCATCTGGACCGCCACGACGACACGGCGCCGCTGGTGCTCGACAGCGATGGCCTCGACGTGCGCAGCGCCTGCGACCAGAACGGCAAGCCGCTGGCCATCGAACTTGCAAGCCTGCCCGACCCCATCCGCGGCCGGCGCCTCGCGGTACGACTGCGGCCGGACACGGCGTCCGTCCGCGTCGACTACGCGACCAGCCCCGACGCCGAGGCGATGCAGTGGCTGGAACCCGCGCAGACCGATGGCGGCAAGGCGCCGTTCCTGTTCACGCAAGGTCAGGCGATTCTGACGCGTAGCTGGATTCCGCTGCAAGACAGCCCCGCCGTGCGCGTCACCTGGAACGCGCGCATCCGCGCGCCACAGGGCCTCGTGCCGGTGATGAGCGCGATGACGCGCACCGAATCAGGCGACGAGGTCGCCTTCGACATGCCGAAGGCGGTGCCGCCCTACCTCATCGCGCTCGCCTGCGGCGACCTCGCCGCGCGGCCGCTGAGTCCCCGATGCGCCGTCTGGGCCGAGCCGTCGATGCTCGACCTCGCCGCCAGCGAACTCGCCGACACCGAGACGATGGTCACGTCGTGCGAGTCGCTGTTCGGCCCGTACCGCTGGGGCCGCTACGACGTGCTGGTGCTGCCGCCGAGCTTTCCGTTCGGCGGGATGGAGAACCCGTGCCTCACGTTCGCGACGCCGACGATCCTCGCCGGCGACCGCTCCCTGGTGTCGCTGATCGCGCACGAACTCGCGCACAGCTGGTCGGGCAACCTCGTGACCAACGCGACATGGCGCGACTTCTGGCTCAACGAAGGCTTCACCGTCTACCTCGAGCAACGCATCATGGAGCGAGTCTTCGGTCGCGACCGCGCCGCGATGGAGACGAGTCTCGGCATGCAGGAGCTCGCCGACGAGTTGAAGACCCTGCCCGAGTCCGACCAGCGCCTGCACATCGACCTCGCCGGCCGCAATCCTGACGACGGCATGACCGGCGTTCCATACCAGAAGGGCGCGGCATTCCTGCGCCGGCTCGAGCAGGCCTTCGGTCGCGAGCGCGTCGACGCGTTCTTGCGCGGGTGGTTCGACGCGCACGCCTTCCAGAGCGTGACGACGGCGACGTTCCGCGCGTGGCTGCAGCGGGAACTGCTGGACCGCGATCCTGCGGCCGCTGCGGCAATCGACGTGACGGCGTGGATCGAGGGCACGGGCCTGCCAGCCGACGCGCCGCAGGCCGCGAGTTCGCTGTTCGCCGCGGTCGATGATCAGCTCGCGGCATGGCGCGGCGGCGCGAAAGCGACCGCCCTGTCGACCGACGGCTGGGTGACGCAACAGTGGCTGCGCTTTTTGCTCGGCCTCGGCGCGACCGACGCCGCGCGCCTTGCCGAGCTCGACTCGGCATTCGCCTTCACGCGCTCGGGCAACAGCGAGATCCTCTGCGCCTGGCTGCAGCTCGCCATCCAATACGGCTACGCGGCGGCGGATCGCCGGCTGGAGTTGTTCCTGATGACCGTCGGCAGACGCAAGTTCCTCAAGCCGCTCTACGAGGCATTGCTGGCGCAACCGGGCGGCAAGGCGCGGGCGCAGACGATCTACCAGAAGGCGCGGCCGCGCTACCACGCGGTCAGCCAGCGCACCCTCGACGCTATGGTCGGGGTTCCCGCTCGCTGACTCCGGCGTTGGCAAGCGGTCGGCGGCTTGCTAGCGTGGCCGCCCGCCATGAACGACTGCAAGCCGCTGATCGATCCGAAGGAACTGGTCCCCGCCGGCGTGGGTTTCGCGCTCGGCTTCGTGCTGCTCGGCACCTTCGCGGTGCTCGCCAAGACGATGAACTTGGCGCTGCTGGCCGAGACCTGGCTGCTGCCGCGCCAGTGAGCCGCGGCGGCGACGCCCGCCAGCGAACGACGCACACGCCGACCGCCGCAAACTCCAGGGGGTCGGCGGAGCCGCGCCCACAGCCCAACCAAGGCATCGAACCGTGGCGGGGTTGGCCGCGGTCAAGCAGTGCGCGGCGCCAAGACCGCGAATCCACGCGTCGGTTCGGTGCGTCCCGTGGCGCAGACTCCTGGCCATGCTGCCATCGGGCGCGCCGCCCAGAGTGCAACTGTCACCGCTCAGCGTGCGAGCCCGCATCGGACCGAGGTCCGACCCGAGCCCTAACGCTGGCAGGCGCGGTCACGCCACCGGCGAGCGAATCAGGCAGCGCGCCAAAGCCGCGCGCGACGCATTACCACTCGTCGCCGCCGCCGCCGCCGCCGCCGTCGTCGCGGCCACCGCCGCCGCGACGCCCGCCGCGATCGCCACCGTAGCCGCCGCGGCCACCGCCGCCGCCACCACCGTAGCCGCCGCGACCGCCGCCGCCGTAGCCGCCGCGACCACCGCCACCGCCGCCGCCGCCGTAGCCACCGCGGCCACCGCCGCCGTAGCCACCGCGACCGCCGCCGCCACCACCGAAGCCACCGCGGCCACCGCCGTCCTGGCGGGGCTGGGCCTCATTGACCTTGAGCGGACGACCATCGAGGTCGGCGCCGTTCATGGCCTGGATCGCGTTCTGCGCGTCCTGGTCGGTCGCCATCTCGACGAACGCGAAGCCGCGCGAGCGACCCGTGTCGCGGTCGAGCATGATCTTGACCTCGGTCACCTGGCGGCCATCGCCACCGAACGCCGCGCGCAGGGAGTCTTCCGTGGTCTGGAAGGAAAGGTTGCCAACGTACAGTCTCGTACCCATCTGACGATCACTTCAGCCCTTGACGGTCTCGACGCAGCCGCGAAGCAGGGCTTGGCCCATGGCTGCACAACAACTGGGGAAGGCGAGTCTCAACAAGCAACCGGATCGATCGGCAAACCAACCAACCAAAACGGGCCCGACGAGGTCGCGGACGCCGGGAACGATGCGCGGGCAGCCCGTAGCGCGCAAGGCGACAGAGGGAAAAAACGCCAGCGTCCGGCCCGCCGGCGGGCGTTGGTCGTAGCGTGCGCTTACGGCGCCGGTATCGTGCTTCGCCGTCCCCGCTCCCCGCGCATGCAATACGGTTTCGTTCTCGACCAGCGCCGCTGCATCGGCTGCCACGCCTGTACGGTCGCCTGCAAGTCGGAGAACGAAGTGCCGCTGGGCGACTTCCGCACCTGGGTGAAGTACACGGAAGTCGGCAGTTTCCCGGCCGTCCGCCGGCACTTCGCCGTCCTGCGCTGCAACCAGTGCACGGCCGCCCCGTGCGTGACGATCTGCCCGGTGACCGCCCTGCACAAGCGGCCCGACGGCATCGTCGACCTCGACAAGGACGTCTGCATCGGCTGCAAGGCCTGCATGCAAGCCTGCCCGTACGACGCCCTCTACCTCAACGAGGAGTCGGGCGGCGCTGAGAAGTGCCACTTCTGCGCCCACCGCGTCGAGCAGGGCCTCAAGCCAGCGTGCGAGATCGTCTGCCCCGAGAACGCGATCATCAGCGGCGACGTGCACGACCCGCACAGCCCGCTCAACCTCGCCCTCGCCGCCGCTGGCGAGCAACCGATGGTCCGGCGACCCGAGCAGGGCACCCGCCCCAACGTCTTCTACCTCGGCGCCCATGCCACCAACCTGGAGCCTGGCACGGCGCGCGAGGAGGACCTGTACCTTTGGAGTGACCGCCGACTGCCGAAGCCACCGTTGCCGGCCAACGATGTCGCGGCGCTGCAGCGCGCCGACGCGCGCGTCGCGCTCGACGTCGACCACAAGGTGCACTGGGGCTGGAAGGTCTCGGCCTACCTCGTCACCAAGGGCATCTCGGCCGGCGCGGCGCTGTGGGCGCCGTTCGTCGCCTGGATGCCGGCGGCGACGGACCTCGGCCGCAATTGGCTGCCCGAGGCCTTCGCGCTGCTGTTCCTCGCCGTCACCAACGTGCTGCTCGTCGCCGACCTCAAGCGCCCCAAGCAATTCCTCTCGATCCTGCTGCGGCCAAACACGCGCAGCTGGCTGGTCAAGGGCGCCTGGGTGCTGATGGCCTTCGGCGGCCTGACAACGGTGATCGTCGGCGCGCGCCTGCTCGGCCTGCACGACCTGGCCGACGGCCTGCGCTGGACCAATCTCGTCACCGCCTCGCTCGCGGCGGCGTACACGGCGTTCCTGTTCGCCCAGTGCGAGGGCCGCGACCTGTGGCAAAACACGCGCGCGCTGCTGCCGCACCTGCTGGTCCAGGCGCTCTACCTCGGCGGCGCCGTGCTGCTGCCGTTCGCGCCCGACGCCAAGCTGGCCGTCGCCGTCGCGGTCCTGGCGCTGCTGCATCACGGCTTCGGCCTGCTCGAGCGCCACGGCCGCCACGCTACGCACAACGCCAGGATGGCGGCAGCGCTGCTGCCCACCGTGCCGGCGTGGCCGGGCGCCAGGCGCTCGGCGTTCCACCTCGGCCTCGCGACGACCTCGCTCGCAAGCGTGCTGACGATGGTGCTCGTGACCGCAGGCGTCGGCCATCCGGCGGCGCTGGCCCTGTGCGCCATCGTCGGCTGGGCAGGGCTGTTCCTGTACGAGCAGGCCTACGTGCGGGCCGGGCAGTTGCCGCCGTTGTCCTGAGCGCCGGGTTCGCGATTGCGCCGCGCGCGGCGCCGTTCTAAAGCCGCACGCAGATGGACCCCGCCGCGCTCGATCCGGAACTGGCGACGCGTGTTCGCGCGTGGCTCGCCGAGGAGCGCGTCGACGCGAGCTACCTCGCCTTCGTCGCGCGCCACGTCGACGCCGACGACGCCGGGTGGCGGTGGTGCTGCAACAGCAGCTGCGATCCCTGCGTGACGCGCCTGGAGCGCGTCGTCGACCGGCTGCGCGCGGCGCTCGCCGAACGCGCCGGTTGAGGCCTCGCAGGCGTGGACCGGGCCCGCGCGCCCACCTACTCTGAGGCGACCGTCATGGACCACGCGACGCTGCGCACGACCCCGCTGGAGAGCTTCCCGCCGCCCGATCGCTGGGACGATTGGGAAGAACTCGACGCCAAGGCCTGGCCGCGCCGCGAGACGCGCAAGTACTCGCTGGTGCCGACGATCTGCTTCAACTGCGAGGCCGCGTGCGGACTCGTGGCCTACGTCGACCAGGCGAACGGCAGCATCCGCAAGGTGGAAGGCAACCCCTACCACCCGGGTTCGCGCGGCCGCAACTGCGCCAAGGGTCCGGCGACGATCAACCAGGTCCAGGACCCCGAGCGGATCCTCTACCCGATGAAGCGCGTCGGCCCGCGCGGCAGCGGCCGCTTCGAGCGCGTGTCGTGGGACGAGGTCCTGCAGACGCTCGGCGGCCGCATCCGCAAGGCGATCGTCGAGGGCCGCAAGACGGAGGTCATGTACCACGTCGGCCGCCCGGGCCACGACGGCTACGTCGAGCGCGTGCTGCAGGCCTGGGGCGTCGACGGCCACAACAGCCACACCAACGTCTGCAGCGCCGCCGCGCGCCTGGGCTACACGCTCTGGAGCGGCTACGACCGGCCGTCGCCCGACTACGAGAACGCGAAGTTCACGCTGCTGATCAGCAGCCACCTCGAGACGGGCCACTACTTCAACCCGCACGCCCAGCGCATCATCGAGTCGAAGATGCGCGGCGGGAAGCTCGCCGTCTGCGACATCCGCCTGTCGAACACGGCCAGCATGGGCGACTACTGGCTGGCGCCACGCCCCGGCACCGAGCCGATGATGCTGCTCGGCTTCGTGCACGTGATCCTGCGCGAGAACCTCGTCGACTGGACGTTCGTGCGCGAGTGGGTCGAATGGCGCGCCTACCAGCGGGCCAAGGGCCGCGCCGAGGACTTCACCGCCTTCCAGCGCGACCTCGCCGCCGACTACGCCTTCGCCACGCCGGCCCACGTCGCCGAGGTGTGCGGCCTCGACGCGAAGGTCGTCGAGGAGGTCGGTCGCGAGATCGGCAAGGCCGGCAGCGCCTTCGCCAGCCACGTGTGGCGCAACACCGCCGCCGGCAACGAAGGCGGCTGGGCGACGGCGCGCAACCTGCAGTTCGTCTCCGTGCTGGTCGGCGCCGTCGGCACGGTCGGCGGCACCGCCGGCTCGGGCGCCAACAAGTTCGTGCCGGCGCCGTTCAGCAAGCCGCGGCCGCAGGACGTCTGGAGCGAACTGCTGTATCCGCGCGAGTGGCCGCTCGCCCACCACGAGCTCAGCTACCTGCTGCCGCACCTGGTGAAGAGCGGCCGCGGCCGCGTCGACACGTACTTCACCCGCGTCTACAACCCGGTCTGGACCAATCCGGACGGCGCGATGTGGATCGAGATGCTGTCCGACGAGCAGTCGGTCGGCTGCCACGCCGTGCTGTCGCCGACCTGGAACGAGACCGCGCGCTGGGCCGACTTCGTGCTGCCGATGGGCCACGCCACCGAGCGCCACGACCTGATGTCGCAGGAGACGCATGCGGCGACCTGGATCGGCTTCCGCCAGCCGGTGCACCGCGTGCTCGCCGAGCGCCAGGGCAAGCAGGTGACCTGGACGTACGAGGTCAATCCCGGCCAGGTCTGGGAAGAGGACGAATTCTGGATCGCGCTGAGCTGGATCGTCGACCCCGACGGCGCGCTCGGCATCCGCCGTCACTTCGAGTCGCCGTACCGCCCCGGTGAGCGCGTCACCATCACCGAGTACTACCGCTGGATCTTCGAGAACTCGGTGCCAGGTCTGCCGGCGGCGGCGGCGAAGGCAGGCCTGAGCCCGCTCGAATACATGCAGCGGCATGGCTGCTTCCTCGTGCAGGACCAGGTCTACAAGACGCACGAGACCGAGCTGAAGGGCGACTTCGTCGTCGACGAAGCCGCGGGCGTCGTGCGCAAGGACGGCCAGCTCGCCGGCGTCTGGGCCGGCGGCAAGGCCCGCGTCGGTTTCCCGACGCCGAGCAAGAAGCTCGAACTGTGGTCGCCGACGATGGCGGAATGGGGCTGGCCGGAGCACGCCGCGCCGACCTACATCGAGAGCCACGTCGACGAGGGCAAGCTCAACCGCGGCAGCGGCGAGATGGTGCTGGTCGCGACCTTCCGCCTGCCGACGCTGATCCACACGCGCAGCGCCAACAGCAAGTGGCTGACGGAGCTGTCCAACACCAACCCGGTCTGGATCCACCCCACGGACGCCGCGCGCCTTGGCGTGCAGATGGGCGATCTGCTGCGCGTCGCGACGCGCACCGGCTACTACGTCAACGCCGCCTGGGTCACCGAGGGCGTGCGCCCAGGCGTGATCGCCTGCAGCCACCACATGGGCCGCTGGACCGTGTCCGGCGACCAGGTGTCAGGCAACCACTGGCAGCTGCACGACGTCGACCTGCGCAAGGTCAGCGACACGGCGTGGCTGATGCGCCGCACGAAGCCGACCGGCACGTTCGCCAGCGCCGACGCGGAGAGCCAGAAGGTCTGGTGGTCGTCGGGCGGCGTGCACCAGAACATGACCTTCCCGGTGCAGCCCGACCCGATCTCGGGCATGCACTGCTGGCACCAGAAGGTCACCGTCACCAAGGCTGAGCCCGGCGACCGCTACGGCGACGTCTACGTCGACACAGCGAAGTCGATGGCGGTGTTCGAGGAGTGGCTGGCGAAGACGCGCCCCGCCGGCCAGCACGGCGCCGACGGGTTACGGCGGCCGCTGCACCTGAAGCGCGTCTGCCGGCCCACCGACGCCGCGTTCCGCCTGCCGGACGCGTGACGCGGCGCGCCGGAGCCGAACGGCAGTGGCTGCACGCTCCCGACGACGAACGCCTCGCGCGTCGGGAGGCACAACCGCGCCGCGCGCGGCTCCAGCCCCGACCCGGCGGCCGGCGCGCCGCAGGCCGCCAACAGCAGCGCGGCGCCAGCCCAGTTCACGACGCCGGCGGCTTCGGCGGCTCGACCGCGGTGCGGATCGACAGTTCCTTGAGCTGCTCGCCGCTGACCTCGCCCGGCGCCTCGGCCATCAGGTCGAACGCCATCGACGTCTTCGGGAACGCGATCACGTCGCGGATGCCTTCGCGGCCGAGTGCGAGCGTGACGATGCGGTCGACGCCGAGCGCGATGCCGCCGTGCGGCGGGCCGCCGTACTTGTACGCGTCGAGCAGGAAGCCGAAGTTCGCGCGCTGGTGCTCCTTGCTGATGCCGAGGAACTCGAACACGCGCGCCTGCAGCTCGGTGCGATGGATGCGGATCGAGCCGGAGCCGAGCTCCCAGCCGTTCATGACGAAGTCGTAGGCGCGGCTGCGGATGTTCTCGGTATCGACGCCGAAGTCCTTGATGTCCCAGTCGACCGGCGCGCTGAACGGGTTGTGCGCGAACTGCCAGCGGTTCTTGTCCTCGTTCCACTCGAACATCGGGAAGTTGAGGACCCAGCAGCAGCGGAAGACCTTCGGGTCGCGCAGGCCGAGGATGCCGCCGACCTTGAGCCGCAGGTCGCCGAGCGCCTTGTGCACGACGCGCTTCTGGTCGGCGACGAACAGCAAGAGGTCGCCGGGCTTGGCGCCCATGTGAGCGATCAGCTCCTTGCCCTTGTCGCCCTCATAGAACTTGGCGATCGAGCCCTCGACGCCGGCGGCGGTGACCTTGGCCCAGGCGAGGCCCTTGGCGCCGAGTTGGGTGACGAAGGCGGTCAGCTCGTCGATGCCCTTGCGCGAGAACTTCTCGGCCGCGCCCTCGGCGCAGATGCCCTTGACGATGCCGCCGGCGGCGACGGCGCCGGCAAAGACCTTGAAGTCGCTCTTCTTCGCCAACTCGGTGCAGTCCTGCAGCAGCATGCCAAAGCGCAGGTCTGGCTTGTCGCAGCCGTACTTGGCCATCGCCTCGAAGAAGTCAAAGCGCGGGAACGGCTGCGGCACGTCGATGCCGAAACCCTCCTTCATGGCGTGGACGTACATCGCCTCGACCACGTCGAGCACGTCGTGCTCCTCGACGAAGGACATCTCGAGATCGATCTGCGTGAACTCTGGCTGGCGGTCGGCGCGCAGGTCCTCGTCGCGGAAGCAGCGCGCGATCTGGTAGTAGCGGTCGAGGCCGCCGACCATGCACAGCTGCTTGAAGATCTGCGGGCTCTGCGGCAGCGCGAAGAACTTGCCCGCGTGCACGCGGCTCGGCACCAGGTAGTCGCGCGCGCCCTCCGGCGTGCTCTTCGTCAGGATCGGCGTCTCAATGTCGATGAACCGGCGCTGCTGTAGGAAGTTGCGCACCGCCGTGACGAAGCGCGCGCGCTTCATCAACGCTTCCTGCAGCGGCCGGCGGCGCAGGTCGAGGTAGCGGTACTGCATGCGCAGCTCCTCGTTGGCCTCGGCCTTGTCGAGGATCTCGAACGGCGGCGTCTCGGCCTCGCTGAGCACCGTCACCGACAGCACGCAGAGCTCGATCTCGCCGGTGACGCGGTTCTTGTTGACGTTGCCCTCGCCGCGCGGGCGCACGCGGCCGCGCACCGAGATCACGTCCTCGGCGCCCAGGCGCACCATCGCGTCGAAGGTGCCGGCCGCCATGCCGGCGGTGTCGGCGTCGACCGCCAGCTGGGTGATGCCGTAGCGGTCGCGGAGGTCGATGAACACGAGCTTGCCGTGCTCGCGCTTGTTCTCGATCCAGCCGTTGAGGACGACGTCCTGGTCCTTGGCAGCGAGGGTGAGTTCGCCGCAGGTGTGGGTGCGCTGCCAGGTGCTGCGTTGCTTCATGCGTGTGCGGGCTTGCGGGCAAAGTGTCGTACCCGCCCCCCATGGCGCATTCCAGCGACGCTCCAGCGGTCACTCGTAGCGCACGGACTCAGCCGGGCTCTCGCGCAGCGCGCGAACGGCCGGCACGACCGCCGCGACCAGCGCGACGCCGAACGCAAGCGCTGGCGCCAGCAGGAACCAAGGCAGCGGCAAGGTCACCGGCGCGTCCAGGCGCGCAACGGCGTTCATACCGAGAACCAGCGCCGACGCCAGCAGCGCGCCGAGCCCGCATGCGAGCAGGCTGGCGACCGCGGCGGTGACCGCGCCTTCGAGCAGGAAGCTGCCGACCAACGCGCTGCGCCGGATGCCGAGCGCGCGCAATACGCCGAGTTCCCGCGCGCGGCCAAGCGTCGCGATGGTCATGCCGTTGACGAGGCCAAGGCCGGCCAGGACCAGCATCAGGCCGAGCAGCAGGTCGAACAGCCGGAAGTCCTTGCCGACGTCGCGGCGCAGGTAGGCCTCGACCCACGCGCCCGACTTGTAGCCGGTGATCGCCGGCACGACCGCGCGCGCCGCCGACCCCGCCTGTTCCGCGTCGGCGCCCGGCTGCAGCCGCAACGTCGCCATGGTGACGCAGGTCGTCGGAATGCAGAAGTCCCGGCGCAGCCAGCGCGGGTCACAGATGGCGAACGCGCGCTCGTCGGCGTCGAAGCCGGCGCGGTCGTCGATCGCAGCCACCTCATAGACCACCGGCTCGCCGTTGCGGTCGCGCATCGGCACCAGCGCGCCCTTTTGCCAACCGCGCGTGCGCGCGAGGCGTCGGCTCGCCACCAGCGCGCGCACCTTCTCGTCGGCGTAGCGGCGCAGCAGCGCCGGGTCGCCCTCGAGCGGCCCGCCCGCGTCGGCGGCAGCCGCCGGCGCGAGGCCGCGCAGCAGAAAGCCGCCGCCGCGTTCCTCGCCTTCGTAGGCCTCCACCGCGTGCACACCGGGCAGCCGGGCCAACGGCGCCAGCGCCTCCGCCGTCGTCGGCGTCGTGCGCAGGAACACGCGTTCGCGCAGCGTCGTCGCCGCGAAGGCGCCGACCTCGGCGTGCAGCGAGTGCGTCACGCTCTTGAGCCCGATCACGGCCAGCAGAACCGCAGCGAGCCCGGCGACCGCCGCGGCGACGCGGCCAGCGGAGCGCTTGAGCACCTTGCCGACGAGCCACGACGACAGCGGGAAGATCGGCCGCAGCGGCAGCAACAGCGCGCGCCCAACTCCGGACGTCATTCTCGGCGCCAGCAGCAGCACGACGCCGAACAGGCCAAGCACGCCGACCAACTCGAGCAGCACGGCACGCAGTTCACCGCCTTCCTCGGCGACGAGCGGCGTCATCGCGAGGTACGCGAGCGGCAGCGCCACGCACAACAGGGCGAACATCCAGCCATGCACGCCGCGCAGAAGGTCGACGCCGTCATCAGCACTCGGCGCGAGACCGTGTGCGCGCAGGATGTCGAGCGCCGGAACCTGCCGGGCGCGCACCAGCGGGAACATCGCGCCGGCGAGCGTGAACAGCACGCCGAGCGCAAACGTCCAACCGACCGGGAACAGCGGCACCTCAAAGGTTTCCCACTGCTTGCCGAGTCCCAGCGAGCTGATGTCCTGCGACTGCAGCCAGCGCGCCAGCAGCAACCCGCCGCCGACGCCGAGCGCGCTGCCGACCGTCCCAAGCAGGATCGCGTCGCACAGAAAGATGCGGGTGATCGCGCCGCCACCGGCGCCAAGGCACCGCAACAGGCCGAGTTGGCGGATGCGCGCGACCAGGCTGTGCGACAGAGTCTGAAAAACGACATACATGCCGAGCAGCAGCGCGAGTCCGCCCAACACCTTGAGGCCGTTGCGGAAGGCGCGTTCGTCGGCGCCCTCGCCGAGCAGCGCGCTGCGCGCATCCTGCACGAGATAGCGCGGTCGCAGGTCGGCGCGCAAGCGGTCGAGGTCGGCGCCGTCGGCGCGGCGCACGTGGAAGACGCTACTGCCGAGCGGCAGCAGTCGTTCGGCAAGGTCGTGCGCGACCACCGCGACGCGACCCTGTTCGCGCTTGCCCAGCCGCTGGCTGGCGAGCACGCCGACGACCGTGGCCCGTACGGCGAACGCATCGGGGCCGGCAGTGCGCGGCACCTTCACCAGCGCGCCGTCGCGGCACTCGACGCGCTCGACCACCGCCGGCTCGGCAAGCGTAACGATGTCACCGACGTCGACCGCGAGTTCGCGCACGGCGTCCTCGCCGAGCAGGCAGCCGGGCGTCGTCGCGTCGGCGTCCGCTGACTGCAGGTCGCGGCCGCGCGCGACGGCGTAGTGGCCGAAGCCTGCCGGCGGCAGCGGGGTGAAGCCGTAGACCGCGAGCTCAATGACCCCGCCGGCGCCACGGGCGACCGCCCGCGCTTCGCGCCACATCGCCGCATCGGCAACGCCGCTTACGGCGAGCAACTCGGCGAGTGCTTGGGCCGGCGGTCGCGGCGCCTGCGGCAGGAGCTCCAGGTCCACCGCGCCGCGCGTGCCATCCTGACGCCGCAGCCGGCTCTGGATGGTGTTGTGGTCCATCACGTGGATGGCCACCACGATCGCCACGCCCAGCGCGATGCCGAGCAGCGACAGCAGCACGCGCAGCCGGCTAGATGCCCAGTTCCGCGAGACGATGAAGTACGTCAGCGACACGGAAGGGGCCTCCCTGGAGTTCAGCGTCGGGCCGGAGCGCGCCGTCGCGCAGGAACAGGATGCGGTCGCCGGCGGCGGCGTCGCGCGGGTTGTGCGTCACCAGCAGGATCGTGGTGCCAAGCTTGCCGCAGACCTCGCGCAGCAGCGCGATGACGTCTTCGCCGGCCTTGCTCGACAGGTTGCCAGTCGGCTCGTCGGCGAGCAGCAGCGGCGGCTGCGTCACCAGCGCGCGCGCGATCGACACGCGCTGCATCTCGCCGCCGGACAGCTGGGCCGGCAGCTTCTTGCGATGGCCGTCGACGCCGAGCAGGCGCAGCAGGCTGTCGGTGCGCGCCTGATGGCGCCTTGGCCGCTCGCCGGCGATGCGCAGCGGCAGCGTGACGTTCTCCTCGACGGTCAGGTCGGGCAGCAGGTGGAAGAACTGGAAGATGAAGCCGATGCGCTCGCGGCGGATCCGCGCGCGCGCCTCTTCGTCACCGCCGCCGAGATCGACGCCATCGAGCAGCACCAGCCCCGCCGACGGACGGTCGAGACCGGCGAGCAGGTGCAGCAGCGTCGACTTGCCGGAGCCAGACGGGCCCATCAGCGTGGCGAACTCGCCGCGCCGTAGGCGCAGACTCACATCGCGCACCACCGGCATCTGCTGGCCGTCGTGCGCGCGGAAGCGGAAGACGCCGCGCGACTCGAGCACCGGCGGTTCCGACGTTACGGCAGGCGCAGCCTCGTCCATTGCGCGCAGTCTGTGCGCGCGCCGCTGCATGGTCAAGGACGCCTGGTCGGCCGCCCCGCGCTGCAGCCTGACCGCTCGCGCAACTGACGGTCACTTCACTGCGAGCAGCTCGACGATGAACAACAGCGTCGCGTTGGCCGGGATCTTCGGCGGCGAACCGCGCTCGCCGTACGCGAGCTTGCCGGGGATCGAGAACAGGAACTTGGCGCCCGGCTTCATCAACTGCACGCCCTCGGTCCAACCCGGGATGACGCGGTTGAGCGGGAACTCGGCCGGCATGCCGCGCGCGTGCGAGCTGTCGAAGACCTTGCCGTCGGTCAGCCAGCCCGTGTAGTGCACGCTGACCATCGCGTCGGCCTTGGGCGATTCGCCCTCGCCGGCGGCGACGACTTCGTACTGCAGGCCGCTCTGCGTCGTCACGGTCTTGGCCGCATCGAGCGCGCGGAACACCGGCAGCTTGTTGACCCCGGTCACCTCGAGCTCCCACACCGTGTCGCCGCCATGGTTGGGGAAGAGCTTCTGTGGCACCTCGGCGCGCACGATCGCGCCGAGCTTGCACTGCGCCGCGAGATCGCGCAGGAACGGGAACGGCAGCGACTCGACCGCGCCGCTCAGGCGATGGTTCATCTGCCGCTCGCTGCAATCGACGAGTTCGCCACCGGACTTCCAGATGGCGTAGCGCAGCGCGACGCCGTCGGCGCCGGTGAGCAGGTCGCCCTTGCCGTCCTGCAGCATCTCCCACCGCACGACGTGCTCGTCGGGCGGCGCATCGGCGGCAGCGCCGGGCTTCGGCGTCTTGACGATCAGGTCCTTCTGCGCGTCCTTGTTGGCCGGACGGAGCTGCGGCATGCGCGTGATCCGCAGCAACTCGACGTCGAACACGAGCGTCGCGTTCTGCGGGATGGTCGGCGGGCGCCCCTCCTCGCCATACGCGAGGTTGCCGGGGATGACGAGCTTGCAGCGCGCGCCGGGCGTCATCAGCTGCAGGCCTTCCGTCCAGCCGGCGATCACCTGACCGACGCCGAAGGTCGCGGGCTGACCGCGATCGCGCGAGCTGTCGAACTGGGTGCCGTCGGTGAGCCAGCCGGTGTAGTGCACCTCGACCATGTCGTCGCGGCCGGGGCCGGGGCCCTTCGCGCCCTCCTGCAGGAAGCCGATCTCGAGGCCCGAGGCGGTCTTCTTCATGTCCTTGCAGTCGGGGATGCCAGCGGCGGGCGTCGGGTCCTGCGCGGCGGAGACGGCGGCCAGCCCGAACAGGGCGGCGGCCAACAGGGTCGTGGCGTTCATGCGGGTGCGCCGACGGAGGGTCGGCAGGGCCGGAAGTCTAGCGGCCGGCGGCCGCGCGACCACGCACGCGGCCTGGAACACCGGCGGCGGCACAGCGCGCCAGCCGCGGCATCAGCTGCTCAAGTTGCCCGAACCGGTCGTGCGACGCGACAACAGCTCGCGCGCCAGCGCCTTGCGCAGCGACGCCTCGGCGTTGAGGTACTCCTGGCTGAGCTTGTCCAGGCCGGCCATCTTCGCGCGCGCCTTCGCCTCGGCCGCCGTGACGCGCGCCATGTCAATGTCGGCGGCCGCCTCGCCGGCCTCGCAGACCAGCGTCAGCACGTTGTCCTGCACCTGGGCGAAGCCATCGCTCAAGAACAGGTCGGTCGCCTTGCCGTCCGTCTCGGTCACGTGCGCGTAGCCCGTGAAGGCGATCACCGTGAGCAACGGCGCGTGCTGCGGCAGGATGCCGTAGCCGCCGTCGATGCCCGTGAAGCTGACATCCGCGACCTTGCGGTCGACGACCGTGCGATCGGGGGTGACGATGCGGAGGTGCAGTTCGGCGGCCATGGCGGGTTCAGCGGCTGCTTGCGGACGATGCGACGACTAGTGGCGTTTGGACGTTCCGGTCACTTGGCGCCACGCGCCACGGCTTCCTCGATCGAGCCGACCATGTAGAAGGCCGATTCCGGCAGGCCGTCGTGCTTGCCTTCGAGGATCTCCTTGAACGAGCGAACCGTGTCCTCGCGCTTGACGAACTTGCCTGGCGTGCCGGTGAAGGCCTCGGCGACGAAGAACGGCTGCGACAGGAAGCGCTGGATGCGGCGGGCGCGGCTGACGACCATCTTGTCCTCTTCGCTCAACTCTTCGATGCCGAGGATGGCGATGATGTCGCGCAGGTCCTGGTAGCGCTGCAGCGTGCGCTGCACGGCGCGCGCGACGTTGTAGTGCACCTCGCCGACGGTCGCGGGGCTGAGCATCTTCGACGTCGACTTCAGCGGGTCGACGGCGGGATAGATGCCGAGCTCGGCGATCTGGCGCTCGAGGATGATCGTGCTGTCGAGGTGCGCGAAGGTCGCGACGGGCGCTGGGTCGGTGATGTCGTCGGCCGGCACGTACACGGCCTGCATCGACGTGACCGAGCCCTTCTTCGTCGAGGTGATGCGCTCCTGCAGCGCGCCCATCTCGGACGCCATCGTCGGCTGGTAACCGACGGCGCTCGGCAGGCGGCCCAGCAGCGCGGAGACCTCGGAACCGGCCTGGACGAAGCGGAAGACGTTGTCGACGAACAGCAGGACGTCCTTGCCCTCCTGGTCGCGGAAGTACTCGGCCATCGTCAGGCCGGTGAGCGCGACGCGCAGGCGGGCGCCCGGCGGCTCGTTCATCTGGCCGAACACGAGCACGGCGTTGTCGAGCACCGACGCCGTCTTGCCGCTGGCGTCCTTGTACTCGGCCTCGGCCATCTCGAGCCACAGGTCGTTGCCCTCGCGCGTGCGCTCGCCGACGCCGCAGAACACCGAGAAGCCGCCCTTCTCGACGGCGGTGATGCGGATCAGCTCCTGGATGAGCACCGTCTTGCCGACGCCAGCGCCGCCGAACAGGCCGATCTTGCCGCCCTTGGCGAACGGGCAGAGCAGGTCGACGACCTTGATGCCCGTCTCGAAGACTTCGGTGATCGCCTGCTGCTCCTCGAACTTCGGCGCGGCGCGGTGGATCGGCAGCGTCGCCTTGGCGGCGACCGGCGGCATCGGCTTCTGCGTGCGCGGGTGCGGCACGTTGACCTCGAGCGCGCGGCCGAGGACGTCGAAGAGGCGGCCACGGGTCGCGTCGCCGACCGGCACCGAGATCGGCGCGCCGGTGTCGGTCGCCGGCATGCCGCGGCTCATGCCGTCCGTGGACGACATGGCGACGCAGCGCACCGACGCGTTGCCGAGCTGCTGCGCGACCTCGAGCACGAGGTCGATGCCGCGCTTCTGGTCGACAACGGTGATCGCGTTGTAGAGGTTTGGCACATGGCCCTCGGGGAACTGCACGTCCACCACGGGGCCGAACACCTGCAGGATCTTGCCTTGCACTTGGGTCGCGGTCGTCACGTCTATCGTCCTCGGAATCGGGTGCGGTCGGTCTGGATGTCTGGACTCGAGCGCCGGCGAACGCCGGTCAGCTCACTGCACTGGCGCCGCCGACGATGTCGAGCAGCTCCTTGGTGATGTTCTCCTGGCGGGCGCGGTTGTAGACCTTCTTCAGGCCCTTGTTCATGCGCACGGCGGCGTCGGTCGCGCCCTTCATCGCCATGCGGCGGCTGGCGTGCTCGCTGGTCAGCGCCTGGAGCATCGCGTCGAACACGACGGTCTCGAGGAACCGCGGCATCAGCCGGTTGAAGATCGTGGTCGCGTCCGGCTCCAGCAGGAAGTCGGCGGCGTAGGCAGCCTTGGCGGCCTTCTCGCCGACGGCGATCGAGCGGATCGGCAGGAACTGCGCGTCCGTCGGCGCGAACTTGATCATCGACTGGAAGCGCGTCGAGAAGATGCGCATCTCGTCGACGGCGCCGGAGGTGAAGGCATCGACTAGCGCCTGCCCCACCACCTTGGCGGCAGCGAAGTCGGCCTTGTCGAGCGGCGGTTCGACGAAGAAGCGTTCCACGGCGAAGCCGCGGCGCGTCAGCCAGGCATAGGCTTTGCGGCCGTAGACCCAGAACTTGACCTTGCGCCCCTGCGCCTGCTGCTCCTCGGCGGCCTTCTTCAGGGCGAACAGCAGGTTGCTGTTGTAGCTGCCGCAGAGGCCGCGGTCGGAGGCGACGACGAAGTAGCCGACCGTGCCGACGTCGCGGACGCCGAACAGCGGCACGTCGCCATCGCCGGCGACCTTGTCGGCGACCGCCGCGATCATGCGCCGGATCTCCTCGACGTACGGCCGGAAGCCCTGCGCCTTGGACTGGACCTTGCGCAGCTTCATCGACGCAACCATCTCCATCGCGCGCGTGATCTGCGCGATGCTCGCGACCGACTTGATGCGGCCGCGGAGTTCCTTGAGGTTCGCCATGCTTCAGCTCGTGGGTGGTTCGTTGCGCACGGGGCGGCGGGTGCTGCCCCTCATCGATCAGGAAACCGACTCGGTCAGGCCAGGAACTCCGCCTTGAACTTGGCGCAGATCTCGTCGCACTGCTTCTGCAGCGCGTCGGTCCACTTCTTCTCCGTTCGCAGCGACGCCAGCACGTCGCCGTGGTTGGCGCGCATGGCGGCGAGGTACTTCTTCTCGAAGTCCGAGACGCGATTGAGCGGCACGGAGTCGAGCGCGCCGGAGCTGCCGGCGTAGAGGATCACGACCTGCTCCTCGACCGGCATCGGCTGGTACTCGGGTTGCTTCAACAGTTCGGTCATGCGCTGGCCGCGCGTGATCGCCTGCTGCGTCGCCTTGTCGAGGTCGCTGCCAAACTGGGCGAAGGCCGCGAGCTCGCGGAACTGCGCCAGCTGGATGCGGAGGCCGCCGGAGATCTTCTTCATCGCGCCGATCTGGGCCGAACCGCCGACGCGGGAAACCGAGATGCCGGCGTTCACGGCCGGGCGCTGGCCGGCGTTGAACAGCGACGACTCGAGGAAGATCTGGCCGTCGGTGATCGAGATGACGTTGGTCGGGATGTACGCGGACACGTCGCCTTCCTGCGTCTCGACGACCGGCAGCGCGGTCATCGAACCGCCGCCCTTCTCCTTGGAGAGCTTGGCGGCGCGCTCGAGCAGGCGGCTGTGCAGGTTGAACACGTCGCCCGGGAAGGCCTCGCGACCCGGCGGACGGCGCAGCAGCAGCAGGACCTGGCGATAGGCGACGGCCTGCTTGTACAGGTCGTCGTACGCGATGACGACGTGACGGCCCTCGTCGCGCAGGCGCTCGCCCATCGACGCGCCGGCGTAGCAGCTGAGGAACTGCATCGACGCCTCGGCCGACGCCGGCGCCGAGACGACGATCGAGTACGGCATGGCGCCGTTCTTCTCGAGCTTGTCGACGACCGCCTTGACCGTCGACTGCTTCTGGCCGACGGCGACGTAGATGCAGATGACCTGGTTGGGATTCTTCGGATCGCCGCCGCCGGTCGACTTCTGGTTGATGAACGTGTCGACGATCAGCGCCGTCTTGCCAGTGCCGCGGTCGCCGATGATCAGCTCGCGCTGGCCGCGCCCGATCGGGATCATCGAGTCGATGGCCTTGATGCCCGTCTGCAGCGGCTCCTTGACCGGCTGGCGCTCCGGCACCGAGGGCGAACGGCCCTCGATCGGGCGGTAGTCGCTCGGGCTGAGCTTGATCTCGCCCTTGCCGTCGACCGGGCGGCCGAGCGCATCGACGACGCGACCGCACATCTGCAGGCCGGTCGGCACCGACATGACGCGGCCCGTCGTGCGGACCGTGTCGCCTTCCTTGACCTTGGCGTCGCTGCCGAGGAGCACCGCGCCGATGTTGTCCTCTTCGAGGTTCAGCGCGACGCCGAGGATGCCGTTCCCGAAGTCGAGCATCTCGTTCATCATGCAGTCGTCGAGGCCGTGCACGCGGGCGACGCCGTCACCGACCATCAGGACGGTGCCGACGCTCGACTTCTGCATGCGGCCGGCGAAGCCCTCGATCTCGGACTTCAGGACGGAGGCGACTTCGGAGGGTTTGAGATCCATGGTCTATCGAACGGGGAAGCGAGTCTTTGGAATGTGGGGGACGACCGGCGGACCGGTCAGACGGCCGCCTGCGCGAGCTTCTGGGCGAGCTGCCCGAGCTGGCTCTGCAGGGAACCGTCGTAGAGCACGTTGCCGATGCGCAGCCGCACGCCGCCGAGCACGTCGGCGCGAGTGACCACGGTCAGCTTGACCTTCTTGCCGCTGAGCCGGCCCGCGAGGGCCTCCAGCGAACCGACCTCGTCGGCGCCGAGCGGGTGGGCCGATTCGACGACGCCCTCGACTTCGCCGCGCGCGGCCATCAGCAGCGCGCGGTAGGCCGGATGCACGTCGAACAGCACCTCGAGCCGGTGCCGCTGCTGCAGCACGCCGAGCAGATTGGCGACCAGGGTGTGGTGGCCACGCGCGACCTTCTCGAGCACGGCGGCACGCTCGGCGGTCGTGATGTCGGGGCTCGTCAGCAGGGCGCGCGCAGCGGGCGACGAGATCACCTGCTGCAGCGCCTGCAGGTCGGCCAGCACGGCGTCGGCTGCGCCCGCGGCCACCGCCGCGCTGTGCAGCGCCTGCGCGTAGCGTTTGGCCTGCAGCGTCATCGGCCACCCCGCTCCGCGGCAGCGCCAGACTGGGCGGCCGCGACGAACTGCTGCACCAGCGGCCGGTTCTTGCCGGCGTCGATCTCCTGCTGCAGCAGGCGCCCGGTCGCGGCGATCGTCAGCTCGACGGCCACGGCGCGAATCTCCTGCAGGGCTTGCCGCTTCTCGGCGGCGATTGTGTCGCGCGCCTTCTGCAACTCGGCTTTGGCGCGTTCGTCCGCCGCCCGCACCGCATCCGCAGCCTGGCGCTCGGCGCGCGCCATCGCCTCCTCGACCAGCCGCTTGCCCGAGGCCTGCGCCTTCTCGAGTTCGGCCTTGGCGCCCGCCATCTGCGCCTGGGCCTCCTTGCGCGCCGCTTCGGCCGCCAGGATCGAGTCCTCGACTTTCTGGTCGCGGTCCTCGAGCGCCGTGGTGATGGGCCCGTAGACGAACTTCCACATCACGAACAGGCCGAGTCCGAACGCGAGGAACGTCCAGATCATCGCACCGGGAGCGAACTCCAGCAGCGTGCTCAGGGCGCGTGGGTCCTGGCTTGGCCCGGACGTCACGGTTGCAAGATGGGTCGACAGGGTGCTGGCGAGTGGCACGCGAGCCTCCAAACGGGAATCAGGAATGGCGGACCCGGCAGCGGACTGCCGGGTGGAGACGACAGGGGACCGGTGGGGACTACTTGGTGGCGAGCATCAGGCCGATGACCGCCGCGAACAGGGCGACACCTTCGACGAACGCCGCGAAGATCAGGGCATTGCCCTTGATCGCGTCGGCGGCTTCGGGCTGGCGGGCGATGCCCTCGCCGGCCGAACCGCCGATGCGGCCGATGCCGATGCCGGCGCCGACGCCGGCAAGCCCCGCGGCGAGGCCGGCACCGATGCCGAAGCCGGGATTGCTGGCGACGAGTTTGACGATTTCAGGATCCTGGAAGAAAGCGAGCATTAGGTTCTCCGTGACTTACGAAGGGAGTGGACGAGGGGGGGAAAGGGGAACGTGCAGCGAAGGGACTAGTGGTCCTGGTGCATCGACTGGTAGATGAAGTTGATGCTCAGGAAGGTGAAGATGTAGGCCTGGAGCAACGTGACAAAGGCCTCGATGATGTAGATGAAGATCGCCATGCCGAGGCACGGCAGCGCGGTCAGGTAGGACGTGATCGCGCCGCCCTGCATCTTCGCGAACAGGAACACGAGGCCGATCGCCGCAGCGATGACGAGGTGGCCCGAGAGCATGTTTGCGAACAAGCGAATCGTGAGGGCGAAGGGTTTGACCAGCAGGCTCACGAACTCGATGACGAACATCAGCGGCACGATCACCACCGGCACGCCGTGCGGCACGAGGCCCTTCCAGAAGCCGAAGACCCCGTTCCGCTTCATGCCGAGCACCAGCATCAGCAGCAGCGTGACGATGGCGAACGCAGCCGTCACATACGGAGTGCCGGTCGCGGTGTAGATCGCGAGCGGGAAGTGATGGCCGAGACTCGGAACCAGCCCGACCACGTTCTGGAACATGATGAAGAAGAACGTGAACAGGAACAGCGGCACGAAGGCCCGTCCCTCTTCCTTGCCCATCACCGCGTAGACCATCTCGTCGCGGATCCAGTGGCAGAAGCCGCGCATCACGCGAGTGAACCAGCCGGCGCGGCCGCTGCGGAAGCTGCCGAGCACGGGCAGGAACACCGCAGCCATCAGACCAAGGCAGATCCACTGCCACGGCTGCACGTTGTAGACCGTGAACAGCGAAACCTTCTCCTCGTGGCCGTCCTTCTCGAGGCCGTTTCCGTCGAAGCGCGGCCCGATGCCGGGCTCGAAGATCGCGTAGGGCACGCTGTGCGAGAACTGCTGGTTGAAGATGTCCGCGTTCGACATCTGCAGCGTGCCGGGCGCCTTCGCGTGCCCCGGATCCTGCGCGGCGTGCCCAACCACCTCGGCCGGGTGCTGCGACCGCAACCCGGGCGTAGCGAGGCCTGCCAGCAGGCAGCAGGAGGCAGTGATTAGGAAGCGCGATGAGAGCATGAGGAATCGATGGGACTGCGGCCGGGTGCGGCCGTCGAATTGCTCAGGGTGGTGGTCCTATTCCGTCGGTTGTGCCCCGCTCGGGGCAGCGTTCTCCGCGCCCGAGGTGCGCGCGCCAGCAGGCGCTGGCGCCCGGTACGAAGGTCGATGGTTCATCGCCCGTGACAGGTAGGCCGCGGCGGCCAGCTGGCACACCAACGCCACCGCCGCGAACGTGATACAAAAGGTTGCGAGGGCGGCGAATTTCACGCCTGACCCCCTCAGCAGGAACACGCCGAGCACGAGCACGCCGAGCTTGGCGCCGAACGCGACCGCGAGCAGGCTCTGCAGCCGGCCGGCCAGGAGCCGGCCATCCTGGGCATACGCTGCCGTGGCACGCGCGTCGAGGAACCGGCCGTGCACGAAGACGGCCAGCATGGCCGCGAACAACGACGCGCCGATGCCCGCGGCGAAGAACGGCACGCCGTCCTGGGGCACGAGGCCCAGGGCCCACACCGGAGCTGCGCACACCGCCACCACCAGCACGGCAAAGCCGAATGCGCGGCCGAGCAGCAACACGTCGACCACCGTGCCAACGACGGCAGCGCGCTTCGGCCCGCCGTCGGCGGTCGTGCCAGGGTGCGCATTCACAGGGGAGGTCGCGGGCATGCTCGGGTTCAACTCGGAGGCGGCTTGCCGCCGCTCCTCGGCAACTTCCCAAAGGGCCAGAGTTCCGGCGCCAGCACGCGGATCAGATGCAGGATGCCGCCGACGATGCCGCAACCGACGCACAGCAAGAGCATCCAAGGTCGGGTGCCCAGCCTAGCATCGAGCCACAGCCCGCCATAGGCGAACAACCCGACCGTCGCAGCCAACGTGAGCCCGGCACCGAGGGCATTCGAACCGACTTTGGACTGTCTGGGCAGGTTGCTCATCCCCACCGCGTGAGAACGTGGTCGACGAGGGGCCGGGATGCTAGCCACGGGCCGCGACCAGGCGCAACGTCTCGGCCGACATTTTCTGTAGGAAGTTGGGCCCGTGTTTCCACTACGTCGCAGCCGTGTCGGATGGTCCGCCATGGCTGCACACGAACCCAAATGCAAGCATCCACCTGCTTCGTGCTGCCGCTCTTGTGCGCAGCCGCCGCTGCCCAGCAATTCCTCGCCGTCTCGCCGACCGAGCGCGCGACGTACGAGGGCAGTTCGTTCACCCACTTCCCGCTTGGTCGCGCCAACGCGCGCATGCAGACGCTGCACCGCGACGTTCCCGGCGGCACGACGCTGCACGGTCATGCCTACCGGCGCGATGCGATCGCGCTGCGCGGTCAGGTCGATGGCTTCCAGTGCGAACTGGAAGTCCGCGTCTCGATGTCACCGCTGACGCCCACCACCGCGTCGACCTCGTTCGCCAACAACGCCGGCAGCGCGCCCGTCGTCGTGGCGCCACGCCAAGTCGTCGCCTTTCCGGCGACCCTCCGGCCCGGACTCGACCCGGCGCCCAACTTCGCGCTGCAGATCCCCTACCAGACGCCGTTCGTCGTGCCCGCCGGCGGCGGCACGGTGTGCATCGACGTCATCTTGTTCGGCAACCAGTCACCAGCCGGCATCGACCAGAACCTGAGCCTCTACCTCGACGCGCACGAGCACTACAGCGACGGCCGCGCCGAGCAGCCCGGCTACCGGACGCTGGTCGGCTGTCCGGCGCCGGGCAGCGCCGTTGCCAGCACGGCGACGATGAGCTACTGGCGGCTGGCAACGGGCGCGCGCCTCGACCTGGCGCTGCGCGATGGCATCGCCGACGATGGCTCAGGCGCCACGCGCGCCTTCGTGCTGCTCGGCCAGCAACCGCAGGCGGCGACCTGGCCAACGCAGCCGGGCTGCGGCTTCTGGACGAGCGGCGACGTCTGGTTCGCGCTGCCAGGCTCCCTCAATGCCATCGGCAGCTACGACGGCAGCCTGCAAGGCTTGCCGCAGTTGCCGCCGGGCTACCGGCTCTGGTGCCAGTGCGGCAGCGTGGATCTGCACAACGGCGCCCTCGCCTTCACGGACGCATCGACGTTCCTCACGCCGCCGCCGGGGCCGCTGCCGATCCCCACCGCGCGCATCGTCAACAGCACCAACCGATCGTCGCCGGCGGGCACGGTGTCGTACGCCGTGCCGGTGATGCAGTTCTTCTGATCGTCTGAGGCGCGGCCCTTCCGGGCGGCCGCGGCGCGCCGGCCCGGGCCGGCGTCAGTTCTCGAGCTTCTGGCACTCGGTGATCGGCGAGTTCGAGCCGAAGGTCGCGACCGCCTGCTCCTTGTTGAACTCGCCGAGCGCGAAGCGCTCACGCATCTGCTGGTAGCTGAGCGTGCGGATGTTGGCATCCGACATCAGCAGGTTGACCGTGCCGTCGCGGTGGATCCAGCCGCCCTCGTTGTCGTCGGCCATCAGCGCCTCGTTGGCGTTGTTGGCCGTCTTCATGTGTTGACGGGCCCGTCCGGCGTAGTGCGTGTCCTCCGACGTGCAGCTCTTCAGGTCGGACCAGGGGTTCTGGCCGCCGCGCAGCATCTCGCGCTTCTCGATGAAGGCCGGGTCGTTGTCGCGGGCGCCGGGCACGAAGTACTTGGCGAGGTTCTCTTCGTTCTGCCGCACGACGCCAGAGGTCCAAGTCGCCAGCACGAATTTGTGGCCGCCCTGCATCGGCAGCGCCCGATCGTGCTTGAGCTTGTACAGCTCGAGCCAGGTGTAGTGCGTGCGCAGTTGCTGGCGGTCGGCCTCGACGTTGGCGGCGTCCTGCACGCCCAGCACCTCGGGCAGCAGCACGGCAGCAAGGACTCCGATGATGCTGATGACGATCAGCAGTTCGATCAACGTGAAGCCGGAAGCGGAGCGGCGCATGCTTGAGGGATGGTTTGGGGCCAGAGGGGCACTACAGTCTAGCGCGCCGCCTCGGCGAGGAAACCACCCGATCCCGCCCGAAGGCCGACCGGGAGCGGGGGCAGCGCTCTGCGCCATGCCCCTCCCCGGCCGCAGCAGCCCGGCGTCTCAGCCGTCGTTCGTGCCGCCGGTCGATGTGCCGCCGGTCGATGTGCCGTTGTTCGTCGGGTCGCCGTTCGTGCGGGTCTCGCCGGCGGGCGCGGCGACGTTCGGCAGGTTGTAGGTGTTCTGGTAGTTCGTCGCGAAGAACGTGTCGCCCGAGTACTCGCCCCACCACTGCCGCCACCGCAACACGGCGACGCGGCGCTCGGTCTCGTTGGCGTTGAGGTGGTCGTAGCCGAAGTCGTGGCCGGTCGCAGTCTTCAGCGTCTCGTGGCACATGCACCGGACCTGCTTCTCGTCGCTGTCGAGGCCCTCGATCAGCGTCTGCGACCACTGCAGGTCGCCCATCGCCACCAGCGTGCGCGCGACCTCGAGACGAACGACCTGCTCGCTGTCGTTGATCGCCGTCTGCAGCGCCGGGATCGTGCGGCGATCGCGCAGGCGTCCGAGCACCCAGGCGCACGAACTGCGCACCTTCGGGTCATTGTTGGTCAGGCCGGTCAGCATCGCCGGGATCGACTGCTCGCCCGCCTGCACCAGCCAGACGAGGTTGTTGTACAGCTCGCCGCGGTGCTGGTAGGGCAACTGCGCGACGCGGCGATCGATCTCGACCGCCATGATGGAATTGGGCTGCTCGAACGTCTCGTTGGTGGCGTTCGTCGTGGAGCAGGCCTGTAGGAGAAGGAACAACGCGGCGCCGGCGACAATCCTCATGACGTCCTCGTCGGGGTTCGATGGCCTGGAGCAACAGCCCCGGACCGTGCCGTGGTATCGACACTACGGCGAGGTGGCTTGAGGAGCCCGTCGGCGGGCGGTTCGCAGCGGGCCGTCGCGGCCCGGCAACCCGCGCCGTTGCTGAGCTGGCGGCCGCCGCATCCTTGCCAAGGCAGCGTCCCGTCGTACATTCGCGCCCGCTCGACCGAAGGGCGGTTGGGCCCAACCCCATGCATCCGGGTTTTGCCCCGGGAGGATTCCCATGAACAAGGCTGATCTCGTCAGCGAAGTCCAGAAGCAGCTCGGCACGGAATGCAGCAAGGCGCACGCCGAACGCGCCGTGAACGCGCTGATTGCCTCGATCCAGAGAGGCCTGAAGAAAGACAAGGAAGTCCAGATCGTCGGCTTCGGCACCTTCGCCGTGAAGAACCGCAAGGCCCGCACCGGCACCAACCCGCAGAACGGCGAGACCATCCAGATCAAGGCCTCACGCACCGTCGGCTTCCGCGCCGGCGCCTCGCTGAAGACGACCATCTGAGCGCGATACCTCGCCGCAGGCGCGGCCATGGCGCGCTGGCGCCCGTTTGGAGTGGCGAGCGTGCCGTCGGCCCGGTCAGGCCGAACCTTCGATCCAGGCGCCGCCAAGCACGCGGTCACCGTCGTAGAACACCGCCGCCTGCCCCGGCGTGATGGCGGCGACCGGCGCAGCGAACTCGATCCGCGCCTGCCCGCCGTGCGCGACGATCGTCGCCGCCGCCGCCGCGTGCCGCGCGCGCACCTTGACCTGCGCCGCCACCGGTTCGCCAGCGCGCGGCGCGTCGACCAGCCAGTGCACGCCGGCGACGAACATCACGTTGCGGCCGATGGCGTCGCGCGGCGCCAACGTGACGTCGCCCACCGTTGCGTCGATGGCGACGACGTAGTGCGGCGCTCCGAGCGCGGGCAGGCCCTTGCGCTGACCGACGGTGAAGCCATCGACGCCATCGTGGCGGCCCACCTCGCGGCCCTGCAGGTCGACGAGGCGCCCCGCCCGGCCGCCGCCGCCACGCGCGCGCACGACGTCGCGGTAGTCACCGCTGGTGACGAAGCAGATCTCCATCGATTCGGGCTTCTCCGCCGTCGCCAAACCGTGCGCAGCGGCGAGCGCCCGCACCTCCGGCTTGGTCAGTTCGCCGAGCGGGAACAGCGTCCGCGCCAGCGCCGCACGGTCGACGCCGAACAGGTAGTACGTCTGGTCCTTGCCAGCGTCGCGAGCGGTGCGCAGCGCGCCATCGACGGCGCGGGCGTAGTGCCCGGTCGCCACCGCCGCGGCGCCGATGTCGTCGGCGAGGCGAAACAGGCGTCCAAACTTCAACTGCTGGTTGCACAGCACACAGGGGTTCGGCGTGCGCCCGCGGCGGTACTCGGCCGCGAAGTGGTCCATCAGCGCGGCGAACTCCTGCTGATAGTCCACCGCGTAGAACGCCATGCCCAACCGATCCGCAACCAGCGCCGCGTCGCGCGCGTCACTCGCCGAGCAACACGACTTTTCCTGCGCCGACTTGCCGGCGACGCCATTGCGCATGAAGACGCCGACCACTTCGTGGCCCTGCTGCTGCAGCAGCAGCGCGGCGACGCTGCTGTCGACGCCACCGGACATGGCCGCTAGTACGCGCATCGGCTCGATCGGACCTCGGAGGGCGACACAATGCCGGCCTGTAGCTGCAACGCAACCGCCCCACTCCCTATACTGCTTCGCCCCCCAACCCCGAGCCTACGGTCCCGATGCGCGCCACTTACCACCTCCCGATCGCCTTCTCGTCCCGCCCGCAACAGCCCGCCTCGACGTCGGAGAAGCCGGCGGGCGCGCCGGGCGCAGCGACGCCCGCGGCGGCGCCGGGCGCGACGCAG
>Ga0194132_10000788_pt1 | contig 64304 bp, 46 predicted proteins | sample TA2KigOf80mmetaG_FD_148612 | JGI IMG/M metagenome (GOLD analysis project Ga0194132, IMG submission 148612) | Freshwater microbial communities from Lake Tanganyika, Tanzania - TA2015054 Kigoma Offshore 80m | ecosystem: Environmental > Aquatic > Freshwater > Lake | place: Tanzania: Lake...
CGTGTAGCGGCCGCGCCGGCAGCGCCGGCGGCGGGGCGGCACGCGCCCGGCTCGGCCGTGGGATGCCTGCGTCGCGCGGCGATCCGCTCCGCGCGCGATCGCCGATCCCGCTGCTGCATCGCGGCGCGCGCACAGACATACTCGCCGCTTCGCCATGCCCAGCGCCGCCCGCCTCGTCGCCTTCGCCGTCTGTCTGCTGCCGTGCGCGTGCGAGACGCCGGCCGAGCCACCGCCGCCCGTCGAACGCACCGCGACGCCGGTCCGCGACACGTTCGCCGAAGCCGATCGCGCCCAGGCGGCGACGGCCGGCGAGCCGACGCCGAAGGACCCTGGCCGCGTCGCCGACGACTGGCTCGCTTCGTTCCACGACGCGCGCCTGACCGCCCTCGTCGACGAAGCGCAGCGCAACAACCCGGACCTCGCCGCCGCCGTCGCGCGCCGCGATCGCGCGCTGGCGCAGGCCGGCCTCGCCGACAGCGCCTTCTCGCCCAAGGTCGACGCCGGGCTCGGCGCCGTGCGCCGCGACGCCGGCACGCCGGCCGGTCCCGCCGATCGCTTCGACCTCGGGCTCAGCGTCAGTTGGGAAGTCGACGTGTGGGGCCGCATCGCCAAGACCAGCGCCGCTGCGGCGGCCGACGCGGTCGCCGCCGCCGCCGACCTCGAGTACGCGCGCCAGTCGATCGCCGCGCGCACCGCGCAGTCGTGGTTCCTCGCCATCGCCGGCCGCGAGCAGGTGGCGCTCGAACAGCAACTGACCGCCCAACGCGAACGCCTGCAGCGCATCACCGGCTCGCGCCTCGACGTCGGCGAAGCCAAGCCCACCGATCTCGACCTCGCCGAAGGCCAGACGGCCGTCGCGCGCGACGCCGTGCTCGCCGCGCGCGGCGGCGTCGACGCGGCGCTGCGTTCGCTCGAAGCGCTGCTCGGGCGCTATCCGGCCGCCGACGTCGAGACCGGCGCGGCGCTGCCCGAACTGCCGCCGCCGCCGCCGGTCGGCCTGCCGTCGGAACTGCTGGAGCGCCGGCCCGACGTCGTCGCCGCCGACCGACGCGTCGCCGCCGCGTTCCAGCGCATCGGCGCCGCCAAGGCCGCCAAGCTGCCGCGCGTCGCGCTGACCGCGGGTGGCGGCACGGCGAGCGGCGACCTGTCGTCGCTGCTCGACCCCAAGCAGGCGGTGTGGAACCTCGGCGCCAACCTGCTCGGCCCGCTGTTCGACGGCGGCGAGCGCGAAGCGCAGGTGCGCATCGCCAAGGCCAACGAGCAGGAAGCGCTCGCCAACTACGTCAAGGTCGCGCAGCGCGCCTTCCTCGAGGTCGAGACCGCGCTCGGCAACGAGCGCGTGCTGCGCGCGCGCGAGGTCGAGCTGGCCGACGCGACGCGCCGCCTGCTGCGCTCGCGCGACGCCACCGAGGTCCGCTACGCCGAGGGCGAAGCGACGATCCTCGACGTCGACCAGATCCACACCGACTACGCGCGCGCCGCGCGCGCCCTGCTGCAGGTCCGCCAGGAACTGCTGCAACAACGCCTCAACCTCCACCTCGCGCTCGGCGGCTCGTTCGCCGCGGGCACGACGACGCCTTCTCCCGAGTCGAAGCGATGAACCACGCCGTCCGCCCGTCCCTCGCCGGCCTCGCGCTGCTGGCCGCTTGCGCGCACGAAGCGCCCAAGCTGCCGCCCGCCGGCCCCGCCGAAGTCGTCTGCGTCGAACTGCAGCCGCAGACCGTCGATCTCGCCGCGCGCAACGTCGCGCAGACGCGCGCCAACAACCGCGTCGAGATCCGCGCGCGCGTCGCCGGCGAGCTGATCGCGGTCGGCTTCGCCGATGGCGACCTGGTGAAGAAGGATCAGGCGCTGTTCACGCTCGATCGCCGGCCGTTCGAAGCCGCGCTCGCGGCGGCGTCGGCGCAGAAGGCGCAGGCCGTCGCCAAGCGCGACGAGGCGCAGCGGACCGTCGAACGCAAGCAGCGGCTGGTCGCCGCCGACGCCGCGGCCCAGCGCGAGCTCGACGACAGCAAGACGACGCTGCTCGCCGCCCAGGCGGCCCTCGACGCCGCGACGGCGGCCGAGGACAAGGCCAAGCTCGATCTCGACTACACGACGCTGCGCGCGCCGTTCGACGGCCGCATCGGCAAGCGCCTGCGCGACGTCGGCGCGCTGATCGACGCCGGCCAGAACTCGCTGCTCGCCGTCGTGCAGCAGATCGATCCGATCCAGGTCGTGTTCCGCTTCAGCGAGCGCGAGATGCTGGCGTGGAAGCGCGGCCTCGCCGACGGCACGCTGACGATGGACGGCGGCCGCAGCGCCCTGCAGGTGCGCGTCAGCACGCTGGACGGCGCCGAGCACCCGGCGACCGGCGAGGTCAGCTTCCTCGGCATGGAGGTCGATCCGGCGACCGGCGCGGTCGAGATCGACGCGCGGCTCGCCAACCCGGGCGAGAAGCTCGTGCCCGGCCAGTTCGTCACCGCGACGCTGTCGGGCGTGAAGCGCCCGGCGACGTTGGTCGTGCCGCAGCGCGCGGTGTCGATCGGCGCCGAGGGCGCGTCGGTCTGGGTCGTCGATGCCGCCGCCAAGGCGCAGATCCGGCCGGTGACCCTCGGCCCGTGGCACGACGACGCCTGGATCGTGCAGCGGGGCCTGCAAGCCGGCGACATGGTCGTCGTCGACGGCGTGCAGAAGCTCGCGCCCGGCCGTCCGGTGCTCGCCGCCAAGGCGAAGCCGAGCGAACCCGCGAAGCCCAGCGAGCCCGCGAAGCCCGCCGCGACGCAGCCGGAGCAGGGCAGGTAGGCCGCGATGTTCTCCCGCTTCTTCATCGACCGGCCGATCTTCGCATCGGTCCTGTCGCTGCTGATCCTGCTGCTCGGCGGCCTCGCCATCGTCGCGCTGCCGATCGCGCAGTACCCCGAGATCACGCCGCCGACGATCCGCATCCGCGCGACCTATCCGGGCGCCAGCGCTGCCACCGTCGCGCAGTCGCTGGCCGCGCCGATCGAGCAGCAGCTGTCGGGCGCCAAGGACCTGATCTACTTCAGCTCGCAGTGCACCAACGACGGCCAGCTGACCACGACGGCGACGTTCGCGATCGGCGCCGACCAGGACCTCGCGGCCGTCGACGTGCAGAACCGCGTCAAGCTCGCCGAGCCCAAGCTGCCGCAGGAGGCGATGCGCCAGGGCGTCGTCGTGCAGAAGACGTCGACCAACATGCTGGTGGTGCTCTCGCTGCAGAGCACGGACCCGCGCTTCGACGAGCTGTACCTGTCCAACTACGCCACCGCGAACATCGTCGACACGCTCAAGCGCGTGCCCGGCGCCGGCGACGTGATCTGCTACGGCGCCAAGGACTATTCCATGCGCGTCTGGCTCGACCCGGACAAGCTGGCGCAGAAGGGCATGACCGTGGCCGACGTGCGCAACGCGGTCAACGAGCAGAACGGCCTGTACGCCGCCGGCCGCGTCGGCCAGGAGCCCAACGCGGGCGACGCGCAGCTGACGGTGCCGGTGATCTCGCGCGGGCGGCTCGAGACGCCCGAGGAGTTCGCCGCGATCATCCTGCGCGCCGGCGGCGACGGCTCGGTGGTGCGCATCTCCGACGTCGGCCGCGTCGAGCTCGGCTCGCAGAGCTACGACCTGTTCGGCCGCCTCGACGGCAAGCCCGGCACCCTGCTGATCGTCTACCTGCAGGCCGGCGCCAATGCGCTGGCGGTGAAGGAGCAGGTCGTCGCGACGATGGAGGAGCTCGCGCGCTCCTTCCCGGCGGGCATCGGCTACACGCTGCCGTACGACACCACGAAGTTCATCGAGGTGTCGGTCGAGGAGGTCGTGCACACGCTGTTCGAGGCGGTGCTGCTGGTGCTCCTCGTCGTCTTCCTGTTCCTGCAGAGCGTGCGCGCGACGCTGGTGCCGCTGTGCGCGGTGCCGGTGGCCATCGTCGGCACGTTCGCCGGCATGATGGCGCTCGGCTTCACGATCAACTCGCTGACGCTGTTCGGCCTCGTGCTCGCGATCGGCATCGTCGTCGACGACGCGATCGTCGTCGTCGAGAACGTCGAGCGCCTGATGCACGAGCGCAGGCTGTCGGTGCGCGACGCGACCATCGCCGCGATGCAGGAGGTCACCGGCCCGGTCGTCGCGATCGTGCTGGTGCTGTCGGCGGTGTTCGTGCCGGTCGCCTTCCTCGGCGGCATCACCGGCCAGATGTACCAGCAGTTCGCCATCACCATCGCCGTGTCGGTGGCGATCTCCGGCCTCGTCGCGCTGACGCTGAGCCCGGCGATGTGCGTGCTGCTGCTCAAGCCCGCGCACGGGGCCAAGCGCGGCTTCTTCGGCCTGTTCAACCGCTGCTTCGACGCCGCCACCCGCGCCTACACCGCGACGGTCCGCGGCGTGCTGCGCGGCGCCGTCGTCGCCGTGCTCGTGTTCGGCGCGCTGTGCTTCGGCACGTACAAACTGTTCGGCGCGCTGCCGAGCGGCTTCGTGCCGCCCGAGGACCAGGGCTACTTCCTGGTCGCCGGCGTGCTGCCCGAGGGCGCGTCGCTCGGCCGCACGAGCGCGCTGGCCGCGCGCGTCGAGCAGGAGCTGCTGGCGACGCCGGGCGTGCGCAACGTGTTGACGCTCGGCGGCCAGAACGTGCTCGCCGGCAACGCCACCGCGACCAACGCGTTCACGATCTTCGCGATGCTGGAGCCGTGGGATGAGCGCAAGGTCGCCGAGAAGCGCCTGCGCTCGATCCTGCTGGGCTTCAACCTGAAGTGGCGCAACGACCCCGACGGCGTGGTGCTCGGCTTCAACGCGCCGCCGGTGTCGGGCCTCGGCACGCGCGTCGGCTTCGAGTTCCAGCTGCAGCAGCGCGGCCGCGCCGACGTCGCCGAGCTGGCCAAGGTCAGCGACGATTTCGTCGCGCGGCTGCGCCAGCGCCCGGAGATGTCCGGCCTGTCGACCAACCTCGGCGTCACGCTCCCGCAGGTGTTCCTCGACCTCGACCGCGAGCGCGCGCTGCGCATGGGCGTGCCTATCGGCGACGTCTACATGGCGATGCAGGCGTTTTTGTCGTCGCTGTACGTCAACGACTTCGTCAAGGACGGCCGCATCTACCGCGTCAACCTGCAGGCCGAGCCCGCGGCGCGCGCCGCGCCGGAGAGCATCGGCCGCTTCGAGGTGCGCGCGCGCGGCGGCGCCATGGTGCCGCTCGCCAGCCTCGTCGCGACGAGCTGGCGCAACGGCCCCAACTTCGTCTCGCGCTTCAACGCGTATCCGGCGGTGCAGATCGCCGGCGCGCCGGCGCCCGGCTTGTCGACCGGCGACTGCATCCGCATCCTGAAGGAAGAGGCCGAGAAGCTGCCCGAGGGCTACGCCTACGAATGGAGCGGCCAGACCTACCAGGAGATCGAGGCCGGCTCGCAGGCGTCGATCGTGCTGTTGCTCGGCATGGTCGTCGTCTTCCTGCTGCTCGCGGCGCAGTACGAGTCGTGGCTGCTGCCGGTCGCCGTGCTGCTGGCCGTGCCGCTCGCCGTGTTCGGCGCGCTGGTCGCGACGGCGATGCGCGGGCTGGCGATCGACATCTACTTCCAGATCGGCCTGCTGACGCTGGTCGGCCTCGCGGCGAAGAACGCGATCCTCATCATCGAGTTCGCCGTCGTGCTGCAGAAGGAAGGCCGCAGCGTCCGCGACGCCGCGATCGAGGCCGCGCGCCTGCGCTTCCGCCCGATCCTGATGACGTCGCTGGCGTTCGTGCTCGGCGTCGTGCCGCTGGTCACCGCCGACGGCGCTGGCGCCGCGGGCCGTCACTCGATCGGCACCGGCGTGCTCGGCGGCATGGTCGCCGCGACGCTGCTGGCGGTGCTGTTCGTGCCGTTGTGGTTCTTCCTGCTGCGGCGGGACGGCAAGCCGGCGGGGGACGCGCCGGCGGCGGCGGCGCATGCGTCGGAGCCCGCGGCGGCGCACGCGCCGACGCCGGTGTCGGACGCCGGCCACGGCCCGACGGCGTGACGGCGGCTGCGGCGGCGCGCGCTAGAGTCCGCGAGGTGCCCACGCCCCGGAAGACGCCGACGAAGCCGACCCCCGCCGCCGCGAAGCGCCCGCGCGCGCCGACCAACGCCGACCTCGTGCCCGAGGGCCAGCGGCCGTGCCCGATCTGCGGCACGCACATGCAGACCGTGCGTCGCGCCCGCGAGGTGATCGACGTCTGCGCCGACCACGGCGTCTGGCTCGACCGCTGGGAGCTCGAGCGGCTGGTCGGCGGGCACGGCGTGCGCGCGCGCCGCCGCAGCGACGCGGCCGAAGCAAAGGCACGGCGCGAACTGCTGTGGTGGCCGTTCTACGACCTGTTCCGTGGCTGACCGTCTGCCTGCCGCGTTTCAGCGGCTGGCGGTCTTCGGCACGATGTCGGTCTGCAGCGCCGGGTCCGCGGCGGGGACGTGCGTCACCGGCAGCCCCAGCTCGCGGCGCACGAGGTTGGCGCCCTGCGCGATCGAGACCGACTTGAAGAACGCGATGTCGCGATTGCAGCCCTGGCGGCCGAAGCCGCAGTCGCTGCTCACGATCAACTGCTCCGGCGCGATGTGCTGCAGCGCCACGCGGATCGTCGCGGCGACGTCCTCGGGGCGCTCGACCTGCAGCGTGCGGTGGCTGACCGCGCCGATGCAGATCTTCTTCTTGCTGTGGTTGCGGAACGGCGCGAAGCGCTCGACGTCGCGCATGCCGCGGTCCTTGGTCTCGATGGTCCAGACGTCGCCGCGCATCGCGCCCATGTAGAGGTCGAAGCTCTCGGCGTAGCTGTCGTTGTCGATGACCTTCTGCATGTTGGGGTTGCCCCAGCACGTGTGGATCCAGATCTCGACGTCGTCCAGCCCCTGCACCTCGCGGTTGAAGCAGTCGACCATGAACTTCACCTCGTCGCTGTCCTTGCCGTAGGTGTTGGCCCAGAAGTGGATGGTCGGCTCCTCGATCTGGATGCAGCGGCAGCCGGCGTCGCGCAGCGCCAGCAGTTCCTTGTTCATGGCGACGGCCATGTCCCACAGCACTTCGCGGCGGTCCTTGTACTTCGTCGTGTGCAGGTCGAGGAACAGGCCCATCACCTGCGACGAGCACGTGCCGAAGCGCACCGGCTTGCTCGCGCGCGACTGCGCCATGCGCCAGATCTTGGCGTAGTCGAGCGGTCGGTGTTCGACCTTGTCGACGACGCGCGGCCAGCGCCAGCCGGTGTAGATCTCGTTGAGCATCGTGCCCGGCGGGTAGCGCAGCCACGGCGAGCGCGTCTCCTCGCTCTGCAGCAGGTCGCCGGCGAAGCCGGACCACCGCTGCAGCGGGTAGTGGTGCCACGAGCGGCCGGCGTAGTCCTCGTCGCAGTGCAGGTCGCCGTGCGTCAGCAGGTCGAGGCCGGCGCGCTCCTGCTCGCTGACCACCACGGCGAGCGCGTCGCCGAACTTCTCGCGAAACCGCACGTCCATCATGCACGTGTCGAGCGGGCGGCCCCACATGCTGTCGTCGTACCAGCGGGGGCGCGGCCACGAGCCGGTGACGGTGCAGGGGAGGATGGTGTCGGCGGTGACGGTCAGCATGGGATGGACCTCGGAGGGAGACGGCGTGCCCGCGAGCGCGCTCGGTTCCTTGTAGCGGGCCCGCGCCGCGCCGTCATCGCGCGTCGCGAACTGCGTCGTCGCAGCGCGTTCTAGGCGCGCCGCGGCGTGCCGATGCGCACGGTGACGTCCTGCGCCTCGTGCACCAACGCCGTGCCGGCGAGCGCTGCCGCTGGCACGCCGGCCGCGACGACGAGGCCCGGATCGACGGCGCGCAGCGCGCCGGCGCGGATCCGGTACGGCGCGTGCCGCACCTCGGCGTACAGCAGCCTGCCGCCGCGCCGCGCGTACAGCGCGTAGCGTTCGACCAGGAAGTGCTCCAGCGTGCCGGGCGACGCCGCGGCGAACGGCGCATCGGCGGCGAAGACCGCGTCGACGAGCGATCGCGCCGGTGCGGGCCGCGGCCAGCGGCGCTCGCTCGTCGCCTTCCGCGTCGCGAGCGCGCGGCCGGCGGCGTCGCTCGCCGTCGCGTGTTCGTACTGCATCGTCGCCCGGAAGTACGGCAGCCCGAAGCCCCAGCGCGCGGCGAGCACCGCCAGCGTGCTCTCGGCCTCGAGGCTGGCGAACCACACCGCCGGGATCGCCTCGCGCGCCGTGCCGCGCCGCCGCACGTAGGTGCGCACGTTGGTCTCCAGCGTGCGCGACGTGCCGGGGATCGGCGGCAGCCCGACGAAGCGGATGCCGGTCATCAAGAACGGCACCAGCGCGACGTAGGCCGCGCCGTCGAACGTGTCGGGCTCGAGCTCCGGCGGCAGCAGCGGCGCCACGACCGCCGGATCGACGGCCCAGTGCACGAACACGAGGTCGCGCCACGTCTGCCAGAAGATCTGCCGGAAGGGGGCAGTGTGGTCCATGGCGACCCCCGCGTCAGCGCGGCTGGAAGACCTTGTGCTTGCGATCGCCGCCCGAGACGAGGTACGCGATCAGGTCCATCACCTCGTCCTTGCCCATCGCCGCGATCGTGCCCGGCGGCATCAGCGAGACCTGCGAGGCCTCGACGCTGGCGACGTCCGCCGCCGGCAGCTTGGTCAGCGCGCCGAGGTCGTACGGGTCCATCGCCAGCGCCAGTTCCTGCTCGTTGCGCCAGATCATCCGGCCGTAGCGCACGGCGCCTTCGCGTAGCGTGACCTTGCTAGCCATGTACTGCTCGGAGATCGACTGGCTCGGCTCGCAGATCGCGACCAGGATGTCGCGGATCGTGAAGCGCTTGCCGAGCGAGCCGAGGTCGGGCCCGGCGTAGCCGCCTTCGCCGCGGAAGCGGTGGCAGGCGACACAGCGGCCGGCGGCGAACATCCGCTTGCCGTTGTCGTGGTTGCGGCCGGCGAGTTCGTCGGCGAACAGCGCGAGCGCCGTGTCCGTCGTCCAGCCGCCGGCCGGTCCCTTCGGCGTCGGCAGCGTGCCGAGGTCCACCTTGGCGACGTCACCGAGCAGCCACGACACCGCGGCGGCGTCGGCGGGCGGCAGATGCGCGATCGCGTCCTCGCGGATCGCGCGCACGTAGCCGGCGAAGCTCTTGCCGCCGTCCTTCTGCAGCGTGTCGTTGAGCCAGCCGAAGTAGCGCTTGCGGTCGGCGAGCGTCCAGCCGGCCTGCACGCGGCGGATGGCGGCGGCGAAGTGGATGTTCTGCACGTTCGGCGTGTTGGCCATCGCCTTGAGGATCGCGTCGCCGTACTCGTGCCGCGCCAGCAGCGCCGCGTCGTACGCCAGCGCCTTGGTCGTCGTCGCGTCCATGAGCGCGAGCGTCTTGCCGACCACCGTCGGCGCGCCGAGGTGGCCGAGCACGCGGCTGATCTCGTTGTCGAGGCGTTCGTCGTGGGCCGGATAGAACGGTTCCAGCCGCGCGATCACCGCGCCAGCGTCGGCGGGCGCGATGGGGCCAAGGCGCAGCAGGCACAGCGACACGGCGCGCAGCAGCGCCAGCCGGTCGTCGCGCGCGAGCGTCTCGAACGGCAGCGCGCACAGCCGGGCGAGCGCGCGGCTCGCCAGCGCCGGCTCGCCGTGGCGCGCGAGCGCGATCAGCGCGTGGATCGCCGCGCGCGGCTCCGTCTCGGCCAGCGCCTTCTCCTGCCACAGCGCGCGGTCCTGACACTCGATCGCGAGGCGCGCGGCGTAGCGCAGCGCGCGGTCGTCGTGCGCCAGATACGGCCACGCCGCCGCGACCGCCACAGCGCCGCCGACGTTGCTGCCGTGGTAGGCCTCGAGCGCGCGGCGCTGGTCGCGCAGCCCCTGGTTGGCGAGCAGGCGCCTGGGCACGCCGGCGTCCTTCGGCCCGGTGTGGCGCACGCGGTAGAGCTTGGACGCGGTGTTGCGGCCGCCGACCAGGAAGTACATGTGGCCGTCGGGCCCAAAGCGCATCGCCGCGATGTTGAGCGGCGAGCCGGTGAGGAACTCGCGCGTCGCGCCGCGGTAGCTCGATCCGTCCTCCTCCATGGCGAGCGTGTAGATGGTCCCGAACGTCCAGTCGCACAGGAACAGCTTGTCCTGGCACCACGCCGGCCAGTTGGAGTGGTGACCGAAGGCGATGCCGGTCGGCGAGCCCGGGCCGACGTCGCACACCGAGCCGAGGCTGTCGGCGAAGTAGTCGGGCCACGGCGCCGAGCCCGCGCGCCAGCCGAACTCGCTCGCCGACGTCACGTGGTTGACGCGCGTCGGGCGATACCACGGACTGCCGACGTCGAACTCCATGTCGGAGTCGAACGTGAACAGCTCGCCTTCGCGGTTGATCGCGAGGTCGACGGCGTTGCGCAGGCCCGACGCGACCATCGTCCAGTCCTTGCCGTCGGGCGAGATCCGGCAGATCCAGCCCGCCGGCGGCTCGATGCCGACGGCGTGGCCGGTCGGATCGGGCATCGTCGGCAGCAGCGAGTCCTCGCGCCACACCGGCGGCTGCAGGCTGCGCGTGCCGGCCGGCGGCCGCGAGTGGTTGCCCGACACGAGGTACAGGCCCTTGCCGTCCTCGGAGAGCACGATCGAGTGCGCCGAGTGTTCGTAGCCCATCTCCAGGTCGCGGATCCTGGTGAACTCGTCGAACGCGTCGTCGCCGTCCGTGTCGCGGATGCGGAAGAAGCCCTTCATCGACGACATGTAGAGGCTGTCGAAGGCCCACAAGAAGCCGAGCGCGCCGCCGACCGTGCGCTTGCCCCACGGCACCGGGTCGTACGGAAAGCCCGGCAGGCTCTCGACGCGCACGGCCGCGTCCGTCGCGCCGACCGCCGGCAGCGTCACGCGGAACACGCCCTGGCTGTCCTGGTCGCTGACGATCAGCCGACCCTTGGGATCGAACGCCATCGCCACCCACGATCCCTGCTCGGGCGGCACGGTGTAGACGATCTCGGCGTCGAAGCCGGCGGGCAGCGTGATTTGCGTGTCGGCGTCGAGCACGCGCGGCAGGTGCGAACCGTCGTGCGTTGCCCTCGGCGTGCCGTCGCCGCGCGCGAGCAGCGCGTACGCGGTCACGGATGCAGCGACGAGCAGCGAGACCGCCAGGAGCTTCGACAAGGCCATCGCCGTCATCGGACGGATTGACCGTCGGTGACGCCAGCGCGAAAGCGCTCCGTCGCTACAGCCGGTCGCCGCGGGCGCGCAGGATGCGGCCGCCGTCGTCGTTAAGCACGCGGACGAAGAACGTGCCGTGCTCGCACTCGGCGCGGAGGAACACGAGTTGGCCCTCGTCGGTGCGTTCGGCGTCGAGCACGGCGACGTCGACGATCGCGCCCATGCGGCCGAGGTCGGTCCGCATACTGGCGGCGATCTCGCGGCCGCGGGCGTCGGCGTCCGGGGCGTAGCGCGGCGCGGCGAATTCACCTTTTTGCCAGCGCGCCAGCTCCTCGCGCAGCATGGCCGCGACCGCGGGCGTCACGGCGTCAGGCTTTGGCGTCATGTCGGCCCACGGCGCCGTCGGCGCGAACAGCCCGGCGACGCGCATGGCCAGCCCGCGCGGGGCGCTGCCCGACGGCCGTTCGAGGTTGGTGAACACGATCACCGACAGGTCGTCGTCGAGCAGCCGCAGGATGTACACGCCGGTGAAGCCGCTGTGCTGGACGATGCGGCGGCCGCGGAAGCCGTCGAGCATCCAGCCGAAGCCGTAGCCGGCGAGGTCGTCGGGGCAGTGCGCCACTTCGCCGCCGTCGAGCCGCGCCGGCGTCCACGCCTGCGCCAACTCGGCGCGCGTCAGCAGCGTGCCGTCGCGCAGCGCGCGGTCCCACTTGACGAAGTCGGCGACCGTCATCAGCAGGTCGTTCCACAGCCCGTAGTCGACGAGCCGGCGGTCGTTGCGCAGTGCTTCGTTCTGCAGCCGGTAACCGGCTGCGCGCTGCGGCACGATTGCGTTGGGATCGGCGACGGCGACGCCGTTCATGCCGAGCGGCTGCAGGATGCGCGCCTTCAGCGCGTCGAAGTACGGCACGCCGGCTGTGCGCTCGACGATCAGGCACAGCAGGAAGTACCCCTGGTCGCTGTACGACCAGCCGGTCCCCGGCGGAAACAGCAGCGGCCGGGTGCGCGCGTGCCGATACAGCTGCTCGGTCGTGTAGTCGACGAAGCCGCGGCCGTCGCTCGTCTCGACCCAGTCGTCGGGCATGCCCGACGTGTGCGTCAGCAGGTGGCGGATGCGGATGCCCGACCACTCGGACGGCGCGTCGAGCAGGTGCACGCCGATCGGATCCTCGAGCGACAGCTTCTTGTCGCGCGCGAGCAGTTGGACCATCGCAGCGGTGAACTGTTTGTCGAGCGACGCGATCGCGAACTTCGTCTCGGGGCAAACGAGCGTGTTGGTTTCGAGGTTGGCGTGGCCGTAGGCGCGCACCGCCGCGACTTCACCGCGCTGCGCGACGGCGAGCGCGAGCCCGGGGATGCCGCGCGCCGCCATCTCGCCGCGCACGTAGCGGTCGAGCGCGTCGGGCTCGGCGAGCGGGATGGGCGCGGCGCACGCGGCGGCGAACAGGGCGAGGACCAGCAGTGCGCGAAGGCTCATGCGGGAAGGCGGCGGATGCTACCCGTTGGCGCGAGCAGTCGCGCCAGCGTCGCGCGGTCCGGCGCGCCGGCCACCGCGTCGCGTGGCGCTGCCGCGGGCAGCGCCCGGTCGCAGTCAACCGACGCCGATCACGAGCGCGTTCCTGTGCCCGGCGCCGCCCAGCCGTGGCGGACGGCGAGGTAGCGCCACGTCAGGTAGGCGGTGTTGGTGGTCGCCAGCGCGAGCGCCAGGCCGTGCAGGCGGGTGGGGGCCAAGGCGGCGATGCTGTGGCGGCGGCCGGCGGGTTTCCGCGCGGCGGCCGCCGCCCTAACCTGTGCGCCCCCGCCCGTGGCCAAGTCCCGCGACCTCTTCGAAGAAATCGTCCGCCTGCGCGCCGAGGGCATCCCTGCGGCGTTGGCGACGATCGTCGGCACGCGCGGCTCGACGCCGGGCCGCACGTCGATGCGCCTCCTGGTGCTCGGCGACGGCACGTTTCTCGGCACGGTCGGCGGTGGCTGCCTCGAAGCCGAGGTCTATGACACCGCCCTGCAGGTGCTGGCAGACGAGCAGCCGCGCTCGCTGCAGTTCCGCCTGACGGAGCAGGATTCGCCCGACTCGGGCCTGATGTGCGGCGGCGAGGTGACGATCTTCGTGGAACCGATTACGACCCCATCGCTCTGGATCTTTGGCGGCGGCCACGTCAGCAAGGCGCTGTGCCAGGTCGCAGCGCTCGCCGGCTTCCGCGTGACCGTCGTCGACGACCGCGCCGCGTATGCGTCGCAAGCACGCTTCCCCGAAGCGCACGACGCGGTTGTGCTGCCGTACCCCGACGCTGTTGCCAGGATGCCGATCCGCCAAAACAGCTACGCCATCGTGGTCACGCGCGGGCACAAGGAGGACGGCCTCGTGCTCGAGCGCCTTGGCCGCCGCTTCGCCGCCGGCGAACGGCTGTGCTTCCTCGGCATGATCGGCAGCACGACCAAGCAGGCGTTGCTGTGGAAGCACCTGCGCAAGGTCGGCATCGGTGAGGACTTCCTGCAGACCGTGCGCACGCCGATGGGGGTCTACCTTGGCGGCAAGACGCACGAGGAGATCGCCGTCTCGGTGGTCGCCGAGTTGATCCACGTCCGCCGGCTCGGCAACGACATGTCGGCCAGTTGGCAGGGCCGCAAGAAGGCGAAGGGCCGCGTGGAAGGCGTGCGCGACCTGCCGGCCAAGGACGCCTGATCGGCGGCCCTGCGCCCGCCGACGAACCGGCCGGGGACCCGCGCCGTTGTCTCGCTCTCCCAGGGTCGGCATGATGCTCGGCCCCTCCCCTCCGAGTTCGCGATGCCCATGATCCGTTTCTCCGTCCTCGGCCTGCTGGCCGCGTTGGTCGCCCCCGTCGCCGCTCAGGACGACGTTATCCACCTCGTCAACGGCACCTCGGTCACCGGCGTGCGCGTGACCGGGTTCGACATCCGCAACATCAAGTACAGCAGGGGCGGCACGAACGAGCAGACGTCGACCGACCAGGTCGCCATGGTCGAGCTCAAGAAGTTCGCCGGCACGTACGCCCGCGGTCTCAAGGACCCTGGGATCATGCTGACCATGGCCAAGGAGAAACTGGCCGACAAGGACTTGCTGCTGGCGCAGCTCGGCTTCGTCAACGCTGCGGCGCAGTTCTTCGACGCCGGCCAGCCCGCCGAGGCCGTCAGCGCGCTCGAGGAGTTGCAGAAGGCGATCCCTGAGGCCGGCGTGCTGCCCGAGGTCTTTCGCCAGAAGTTCGAGTACTACATGGGCCTCGGCGGCAAGGGCGCGAGCAGCGCCGCGCAGGTGGCCAAGAAGTACCAGGCCGACGCCAACGCCAACGCATGGCCGGTCGGCCTGATGCTTGAGGCGGACTTCTTCGTCACGCTCGCCGACCGCAAGGACCCGAAGAGCTGCCAGGCGCAGCTCAAGGCCATCGCCAGCAAGGCCGGCGGCACGCACCCCTTAATCGCCAACCGCGCCAACGTCGAGCTCGCGCACAGTCTGCGCGAGACCAAGGACAGCGACGGCGCGCAGCGCATCTACGAGGACATCAGCAAGAAGGACGGCGTCGACGACAGCTCGCGCGCCGGCGCGTACCTGGGCCTCGGCAAGATCCTGCTCGAGAAGAGCGCCGCCGGCGACAATGAGTCGTTCAAGCAGGCGATGCTGCTGTTCCTGCGCGTGCGCCTCGAGACCAAGGACGCGTGGCCGAGCCAGCAGGCCGAGGCGCTGTACCACGCGACCCTCGCTGCCGAGAAGTGGCGCGGCCCCGAGTACGGGTTGGTCGTGTTGCGCTGCCGTCGCCTGCTGAACGACGAGTTCGGCTCGACGGAGTGGGCCGAGAGGGCCAAGCGCTGAGAGCCGGTCGTCGGGCCGCGCTGCGGCCCGCCTGACGGCGGCCACCGTCGCAGCGCCTACTGTCACCGGCGCTTGATGCCGCGGGCGACAGAGCGGTTCCAGCCGCCCGCTGCGCGAAAACCCGCGCGTTCGCCGCCCGAATCACGGCCCGCCGTTGCCCTACCGCTGTGCCCGAACGCGGACCGTTGTCCGTGCGGCGTGGAGGAGCATGGAAGACAGCGACGTGGTCTGGGGCGGAGCCCTGCGCGACGCAGGCGGTTGGCTGCGTCGCTGTCGCGACGACTGGACGCAGCGCAACCTCGACGACCTGACGCAGGAGGCCGCGATTGCGGCGTGGCGGTGGGGCAGTCGCATGCGCCACCGCGAGCGGCTGTGGGCCGCCGTGCAGACGATCGCTCGCCGCTTGCGCAGCCGCAGCCGCCGCCGGCAGGAGCGCAGCGTCGTGGTCTGCGCGCAGGCTGCCGTCGACGCCGCCGTGTGTGAGGCGCGCGCGGACGCGCCGCCGCTGTTCGCCGTCGCCGACCGTGCGCTCGCCGCCGAGGCGCTGCGGCCATGGCTGCGCACAGCCTTGCGCGCGCTGTCGCCGCTCGACCAGCAGTTGCTGCGCGCCTTCTACGACGGCGTCGGCTGCGCCGAGCTCGCCGTGCGCCACAGCCGCACCGAGTCGTGCGTCAAGACCCGGCTCCATCGCGCCCGCCGGCGCGTGCAGCACCACGTCGAGGCATGCGCCCGCGCCGCGGGCGGCCTCGACGATCAGAAGTGATCGCAAGTTCCAACAACCCGAAACAGAAGGAGATACCGATGAACGCGATGTGGAAGCAGTTTGTGTGCGTCGCCTTGATGGCTTTGCCGCTCGTCGCACAGGAGACGCCGCCGACGCCGGGCGGCGAGCCGGCGAAGGCCGTCGCCGGCAAGCCGGCGATGAGCGAGGCCGGCAAGAAGGCGCTCGCCGTCGCCAAGGACGCATCGCTGCCGCTGCGCGCGCTGCGCGGGCCGGAGCGCGCGCCGGCGCTGGAGGCCGCGGCCAGCGCCTACGACAAGGTGGTGACTGACTTCGGCGGCGAGCCGGCGGTGGCGGCGTTCGCGGCGATGACCGCCGGCGACCTTTGGCGACAGCAGGGCAGCCTGCCGCTCGCCGAGAAGGCGTACCTGCGCGCCGCCGCGCTCGACGGCCCGCGTTTCGGCCAGCGCGGCCTGATGAGCGCGGGCGACATGCAACGCCGGCAGAAGCGTGTCGACGAGGCGATGGCGACTTACACCAAGGCGATCGCGCTCGATCCGGGCAGCAGCCGCGCGCAGGAGATGCGCCTGTGGCAGGCGCGCTTGCTGCAGGGCGCCAGCAAGCTCGACGAGGCGATCGTCGCCTTCCAGGCGGCGCTCGAGAGCGCCGATCCGGGCAGCCAGGTCATCGAGGCCTGCAACTTCCTGGCGCTGGCGTGGATCCAGAAGGGTGACTTCGACGCCGCTGGCCGTGCCATCGAGCACGCCGAGCAGGCGATCGCCGCCGCGGCTGACGAGGACCCGCAGACGGTCGAGCGCCTGAAGAAGGCGATTGACGGCATGTCGGCGAAGAAGGCGCTGCAGCGCGCGCGCGACGCGCAGAATGGCGTTGGCGAGGACGCCGCCAAGCTGGAAGCGAGCCGCGACGGCAAGTGAGCGGCGGCGGCGCAGGTTGGCCGCCAGGGCGTCGAAATCCGTGGTCGTCGCGGATCCCTTGCGCCCGCCGCACCGGCGGAGTGGAGCATGGCGCGCTAGGATGCGCGCCATGCTCCGCTCCGCGTCGGCCGTCGCCTGCCTTCTGCTGTCCAGCGCTTGCGCGCTGCCGTCCGCGATCGAATCACTCGACGACACCAGTCCGCCGCCGGAGTTCGGCCGGCCGGGTTGGGTGCGCGGCGCCGCCCAGGCCGGCGCGTGGGTTGGCGGCGTCCCCGGCGTCGTCGCGTCGGTCGTGCTGTTGCCGATCACGTGGCCGCTGAGTCAGTTCGCCGACGAAGGCCTTGGCGAGATGGCGGCCGACGAGTTCGTGCTGTTCCCCGCGCTCGCGTGCGCGTCGGTCGGCCACTCGCTGTTGGCGCTGCCGTGCGACACCGTCGACTACCTCGGTCGCCGCGTGTGGAGCGACCCGACACCGATGCCGACGTACGACTCCGTGCCGATGGCGCCGGCGGCGATGCCGACGGGCAAGCCGCCTGCCGAGGCGGCCGCCGCCGCCGAGCCGAAGTGACGTGGGCGGCGGCCGTCGCCGCCGTGCTAGACTGCGCCGCTTCGATCCCGCGGGCGATTAGCTCAGTTGGTTAGAGCGCCTCCCTTACAAGGAGGATGTCGGGGGTTCGAGTCCCTCATCGCCCACCATCCTCCGCGCGCGCCGCGCGTTCTCCGCCCTCAGCGATCGACGAACACGCCGCGGCCGCTGACCGCCGTCTTCTTCGCCTCGCCTTCGGCGAACGTGTCTTCGCGCACGCGCACGACCGTGCCGCCGTTGGCCGGCGCGGGCTGCAGCGGCGAGGTCGCGGGGTAGGTGTCCTTGCCGCCGCCGAGGTCGAGGAACAGCGCCACCGACTTGCTGCCGCGGCCGACGTCGTCGGCGTGGCCGCAGCGCGCGAACGCGAGGTCGCTGCCAGTCTCGTAGACGTCCTTGCCGCCGCCGTCGACGAGCGCAGCGAACGACGTGATCGTCGCACTGCCCAGCGTGATGCCTTCGCCGAGATAGCGGTCGTCGCCGGCGCGGTCGAACAGGCAGCTGACGGTGAGGTCCCAGTTGCCGGCGATGCTGGCGGTGTGGCGGTTGTCCCACAGGTCGTTGCCGGCGTCGTCGAACACCGCGCCGACGCCGTGGTGCGCGCCGGTGGCGATGCCGTAGCGCGAGGCGAACGTCTGGTCGTCGCCGCCGCGGTCGCGCACGACGCCGACGCCGAAGAAGTAGCCGCAGCCGCAGCCGAACTCGCCGACCGTGTTGACGTCCTTGCCGCCGCCGTCGACGAGCGCGCCGAGGCCGCCGGGCGCGACGGTGCGGAAGCCGAAGGCCGTGCCCTGCGCGCGGCCGACGAACTCGCCGGCGGTGCCGTACGTGCTCGGGCGCGTGCCGGTCGCTGTGCGCTGGTCGTTGCCGGCGACGTCGAGCAGCAGGCCGACGCCCTGCGGCAGGCCGTAGCCCTGGCCGTCGCTGCCGAGCGCCATGACGTCGTTGCCGGCGCGTTCGAGCAGCGCGCCGGTGCCGTGCAGGGCCGTGCCCTGTGAAAACGCGTCCGCCGTGTAGCGATCGTCGCCCTGCGCATCGACCAGCAGGCCGACGCCGGCGAAGGCGCAACCCTGCGCGCCGCGGCCGCCTTCGTAGACGTCCTTGCCGGCGGCGTCGAAGAGCAGCGACACGCCGAACAGCCCGCAGCCCTGCGCGAACGGCTCGCCGGCGAGGTAGCGATCGTTGCCAGCGAGGTCGAGCACGACGTTGATCGGCGCACCGAGGTCGCTGCGCGTGCTCTGCGCGCGCCATGTGTCGTTGCCGCCGAGGTCGAGCGCGAACGCGATCTTCGCGTCATAGCTGTTGGCGTCCGTGCTGCCGATGAGGATCCAGCCGTGCGGCGTTTCCTCCGCGTACATCAGCCGGCCGGTGACGCCGGGCACGGTCGGCGGCGGCGGCGCGGCGGCGAGGTCCTTGCGCAGCGCCGCGGCAAGCGCGTTGTAGACCTTGGGCTGCAGCAGCGGCAGCAGGCTGTCGGCGGCGGCGTGCATGGCGGCGGCGTCGACGCGCTGCAGCAGCTTCCATGTGCGCTTGTTGTCGTTGGTCTTGCTCTGGTGGATGTAGATGCTCTCGAGGTAGTCGTCGAGCAGCGCGGCGAGCCCGGCGCGCAGCGCCGCGCGGTCGTCCGCTTCGAGCGCTTCGAGCGCGGTCGTTGCTTGCTGTGCTGCGCTCGCGAGCAGCGCCTTCAGCGCGATGAGCGACGGTTCGACTGCGTTGCTGCTCTGGTCGGCGACCGCAGGCAGCGCGAGGAACGTCCGCGCCTCGTCGAGCAGCGCGCGCAGCTGCGGCGGATCCATGCGCGCCGCGGCGTCGAGCCGGTCGGTCGTCGCCAGCAACGCCGCCGGCGCGCCGAGCGGGTCAGCGAAGGCGTCGAGCGCCAGGCTGCTCGCCTTGTTGTTGCCGAGCGACTTGGCCCATTCCGTGATCTCGCCGGCGAGCGCATCGACCTCCGCCTGCAGGCCGTGTTCGCGTACCAGCGCCCGCAGCTCGGCGATGCCGGGCCATGGCGCCTGTGCGGCCGGCGCTTGTGGCGCGGCGGCGCAGTTGGCGAGGGCGCGGGGCGGGCACAGCGCCGATGTCGACAGCGCGACGATGGCGATGCGCGTGGCGAATGCGGTGCTGGGGCGAAGCATGGTCGGGCCAGGATAGGCCACGCGGGTCGCGCGACACGCTCAGCCGGCGTCCCGATGCTGCATCATCCGGTGGCCCCTGCGGCCGGCGCAGACTCGTCTGCGCGCTACCCGCGTGGCGGCGGCCCGGCGTAGGCCTTGCGGGCCGTCTGCTGCTCGTCGCGCAGCAACCGGGTAGCCGCGAGCACGTGCGCGTGCAGGCCGGCGCCAGCGTTCGCGTCGAGGTGGGCCAGGAGGGCTTCGCGCATGCGCGGATCCCAGTAGTGGCGCAGGTGGTTGCGCACGCCTTCCTCGCGCTGGCCTTGTGGGTACGGCGCGAAGAAGTCGCCGATCTGGTTGGCCATCGCCACCAGCCGTTCGATGGCGATCACCATGCCGTCGCCGTGTGCCGCACTCATGCCTTCGCTCCCGCCCGCGCGCGGGCCGAAGCTGGCGCGGTCGCCGGGACCTTGGCGACCTCGACAGCCGTCACCTTGTACTCGGGGCAGTTGGTCGCCCAGTCCGACAGATCGCTGGTCACGGCGTTGGCCTTGCTCTGCGCGAAGTGGAACGTCGTGTACAGGACGCCCGGACTGACCTTGTCGCTGATGCGCGCGTGCAGGCGCGTCTCGCCGTAGCGGCTGCTGATCGCCACGAGATCGCCGTCGCGGATGCCGCGCGCTTCCGCGTCCTGCCGGTGGATGTCGAGCAGGTCCTCGTCGTGCCACGCGACGTTGCCGGTGCGGCGGGTCTGCGTGCCGACGTTGTACTGCGACAGGATGCGCCCGGTCGTCAGCAGCAGCGGATGGCGCTCGTCGATGCGCTCGGTCGTCGGCACGTAGCCGGTCAGCATGAAGTTGGCCTTGCCGCGCGGGAACGTCTGCGTGTGCAGCACCTCGGTGCCTTCCGGCGCCTGCGGGTTGCACGGCCACTGCACCGAGCCGCAGCGCTCGATCAGCGCGAAGCTCATGCCCTGGTAGGCCGGCGACAGGCGCGCGACTTCGTCGAGGATCTGCGACGGGTGGTCGTAGTGCAGCGGGTAGCCCATCGCGTTGATGAGCTTGACGGTGATCTCCCAGTCCTCGAGCCCGGCGAGCGGCGGCACGACCTTGCGCACCATGCTGACACGGCGTTCGGCGTTGGTGAACGTGCCGTTCTTCTCCAGCGAGCTGGAGCCGGGCAGGAACACATGCGCGTACTTCGCGGTCTCGTTGAGGAAGAGGTCCTGCACGATCACGCACTCCATCGCCTTCATCGCCGCGACGATGTGGTTCTGGTTGGGGTCGCTCTGCACCGGGTCCTCGCCCTGGATGTAGATCGCCTTGAACGTGCCGGCGAGTGCTGCGTCGAACATGTTGGGCAGGCGCAGTCCCGGCTCGGGGTCGAGCGAAAGCCGCCAGTCCTGCTCGAAGGTCGCGCGCACGGCGTCGTCGGTGACGAAGCGGTAGCCGCTGAGCATGTGCGGCCAGCTGCCGAGGCAACTGCCGCCCTGCACGTTGCCCTGGCCGCGCAGCGGGTTCACGCCGACGCCTTCGCGGCCGAGCATGCCGCAGGCGAGCGCGAGGTTGCCCAGGCACATGACGCCGGTCGAGCCCTGGCTGTGCTCGGTGACGCCGAGGCCGTAGTAGATCGTGCTGCGCTTGGCCTTGGCGTAGACGCGGGCGGCCGCGCGGATGTCGGCCGGATCGAGGCTGGCCTCCGGGCCGACGACCTCGGGCGCGTAGCGGGCGTCGGCGACCAGCGCCCGCCACTGCTCGAACTCCGCCGGGTGGCAGCGCGCCGCGATGAACGCCGCGTCGTGCAGGCCCTCGGTGACGACGACGTGAGCGAGGCTGTTGAGCACCAGCACGTTGGTGCCCGGCCGCAGCGCCAGGTGCACCGTCGCCTTGCAGTGCGCCGACTCGGCGGTCTCGGTGCGGCGCGGGTCGACGACCAGCAGCTTGGCGCCCTGGCGCACGCGGCGCTTGAGCATCGAGCCGAACACCGGGTGGCCCTCGGTCGGGTTGGCGCCGACGACGAGGATCACGTCCGCCTGCAGGACCGAGTCGAAGTGCTGGCTCGCCGCGCCAGCGCCGAGCGTCGCCGACAGGCCGAACTGCGTCGGCGAGTGGCAGATGCGCGAGCAGTTGTCGATGTTGTTGTTGCGCAGCGCGACGCGCGCGAACTTCTGCATCAGGAAGATCTCTTCGTTGGTGCAGCGCGACGACGACACCGCGCCGACCGAGCCGCGGCCGTGCTGCGCCTGGATGCGCTGCATCTCGGCGGCGGCGTGCGCGATGGCGGCGTCCCACGACACCTCGCGCCACGGCTGATCGATCGACGAGCGGATCATCGGCGTCCGCACACGGTCGGGGTGCTGGTAGTAGTCGAAGGCGAAGCGCCCCTTGACGCAGGCGTGGCCGTGGTTGGCCTTGCCTTCCTTCCACGGGATCATGCGCACGATCTCGCCGCCGATCGTCTCGGCCTTGAAGCCGCAGCCGACGCCGCAGTAGGCGCAGGTGGTGACGAGCGAACCGTCAGGCTTTCGGGGGTTGGGCACGGTGGTAGCCTCCTACGAACAGACTCTTCTCGACCAGGCTCTGCGTCGGGCAGGCCTGCACGCACGCGCCGCACGACACGCACTCGCTGTCCAGGAAGCGCTCGCCCTGGCTGGCGGCGACCTGCGAGGCGAAGCCGCGGCCCTGGATCGTCAGCGCGAACGTGCCCTGGATCTCCTCGCACGCGCGCACGCAGCGGCTGCAGACGATGCACTTGGCCGGATCGAACAGGAAGTACGGGTTGCTCTCGTCGACCGGCGCTTGCAGGTGGTTCTCGCCCTGGCCGTAGGGATGGCTCGCGACGCCGACCTGCTGCAGCGTCTCGTGCAGTTCGCTCCAGCCGCCCGGCACGTCCTCCTGCGGGAAGTCGGACAGGTACAGCTCGACGACGCCCTGGCGCAGTTCGTGCAGGCGCGGGCTCTGCGTCGTCACCACCATGCCGGGTTCGACGAGCGTTGTGCAGGCCGCCGGGTAGCCCTTGCGGCCCTGGATCTCGACGAGACAGACGCGGCAGCTGCCGAACGCCTCAAGCGTGTCGGTGGCGCAGAGCTTCGGCACCGGGCAGCTGCCCGCCGCCGCCGCCAGCATCACGCTGCTGCCGGCGGGCACGGTCACCGGCTTGCCGTCGACGACCAGCGCCACCGGCTCGCCGCCACGCGGCGGGGTGCCGAGGTCCTGGCCTTCTCGCAGGTCGCGTAGTTCAGACCACATGAGCGGGCTCCTTGGCGGGCAAACCGAAGTCTCCGGGGAAGTACTGCAGCGCCGACAGCACCGGCCACGGCGCCATGCCGCCGAGCGCGCACAGCGAGGCGTTTTCCATGACGTCGCAGAGGGCGAGCAGCTGGCGGTGGTTCCGCGCGACGTCCTTGCCGCGCACGATCTTCTCGATCAGCTCGCGGCCGCGCGTGCTGCCGATGCGGCACGGGGTGCACTTGCCGCACGACTCGACGGCGCAGAACTCCATCGCGTAGCGCGCCTGCTCCGCCATGTCGACCGTGTCGTCGAACACGACGATGCCGCCGTGGCCGACCATGCCCTTGTGCTGCGCCAGCGCCTCGTAGTCGAGCGGCAGGTCGAGCAGGCGCTGGTCGAAGTACGCGCCCAGCGGGCCGCCGACCTGCACCGCGCGCACCGGTCGGCCGCTGCGCGTGCCGCCGCCGTAGTCCTCGATGAGCTGGCGCAGCGTCACGCCGAACGCCTTCTCGACGAGACCGGCGCGCTTGACGTTGCCGGCGAGCTGGATCGGCAGCGTGCCGCGCGAGCGGCCCATGCCGTAGTCGGCGTAGTGCTTGCCGCCGCGGTCGAGGATGATCGGCACCGACGCCAGCGAGACGACGTTGTTGACCACCGTCGGCTGGCCGAACAGGCCCTTGATCGCCGGCAGCGGCGGCTTGAAGCGCACCATGCCGCGCTTGCCTTCGAGCGACTCGAGCAGCGCCGTTTCCTCGCCGCAGATGTAGGCGCCGGCGCCGACGCGGACTTCGGCGTCGAACGCGAAGTCGGCGCCGAGGACGTTGCGGCCGTAGACGCCGCGCGCGCGCAGCGTTGCCAGCGCTTCGTTGAGCACGGCGAGCGCGTGCGGGTACTCCGAGCGCAGGTAGATGTAGCCGTAGGAAGCGCCGGTGGCGTAGCCGGCGATCGCCATGCCCTCGAGCAGCACGTACGGGTCGCCCTCCATGACCATGCGGTCGCTGTAGGTGCCCGAGTCGCCTTCGTCGGCGTTGATGACGACGTACTTTGGCTGCGCCGGCGCGCTGGCGACCGTGCGCCACTTGATGCCGGTCGGGAAGCCAGCGCCGCCGCGGCCGCGCAGGCCCGAGGCGACGACTTCCTCGACGACGGCCGTCGGCGCCATGCCGAGCGCGCGCCGCAGGCCGCGCAGGCCGCCGTGCGTTTCGTAGTCGGCGAGCGACAGCGGGTCGGTGAGGCCGGCGCGCGCGAACGTCAGGCGTTCCTGGCGCGCGAGGAACGGCATCGCTTCGACCACGCCGTGCGCCAGCGGATGCGCGCCGCCGCGCAGCAAGCCGGCGGCGAACAGGCCGGGCACGTCCTCGGCGGTCACCGGTCCGTAGCCGACGCGGCCAGTCGCCGTCTCGACCTCGACGAACGGCTCCAGCCAGAACATGCCGCGGCTGCTGGTGCGGACCAGTTGGATCGCCTGGCCCGCCTGCCGCGCCGCCTTGGCGATCGCGGCGGCGGTGGCGTCGGCGCCGAGGCTCAGCGCCGCGGCGTCGCGCGGCACGCAGATCTTGATCGTCATGGCCGCCTCCGCGCCTGCGCCAGCAGGCGGTCGAGGCCTTGCGGCGTGACGCGACCGTGCAATTCGCCGTCGAGCAGCGCCGCCGGCGAGCAGGCGCAGTTGCCCAGGCAGTACACCGGCTCCAGCGTGACCGCGCCGTCGGGCGACGTTTCGCCGAGCTTGCAGCCGAGCGTGCGCTCGGCGTGCGCCGTCAGTTCACGGCTGCCGCACGCCTGGCAGCTCTCGGCCTGGCAGAGCTTGAGCACGGCGCGGCCGGGCTGGCTGGTGCGGAAGTCATGGTAGAACGAGATCACGCCGTGCACCTCGGCGCGCGAGCGGTTGATCGCCTTGGCGATCTGGCCGACGGCGCCCGGCGGCACGAAGCCGAGCGCCTGCTGCACCCCGTGCAGGATCGGCAGCAGGTTGCCGGGCTGGTCGCGCCAGCGGTCGAGGATCGCTGCGACAGCGGCCGTGTCGTAGGGCGGGAACTCGGGGCCGCGGCGGCGGCCTTGGCCGCGCGGCAGGACGGAGTCGTTCTTCACGGGTGCGGTGGGGCGGGTCGGAGCGTGCGCCGGGCTGCGAAGAATAGGTGCCCGCGCTACAGCGCGCCAGGAAGGGAGTGCTGCCGCATCGGTGACGCGACGGCGGCATTCCTGCCCGCGGCACGGTGCAGCGTGCGACCGCGGCGGCACGGCGTGTCGGCCCGGACGGCCGTCGCCGCCGCCAGCAGCGCTTGTGCGCGGCCGTCCCATCGGTTCGCATCGCGCCCCTGCCATGGAAGACCGCAAGCTTGCTCCGTTTGTCGATGGCGTGTGGGAACAGGACATCGTCCCGCAGCTCGTCGACTACATCCGCATCCCCAACAAGTCGCCCGCGTTCGACAAGGACTGGGCGGCGGCGGGGCACATGCAGCGCGCCGTCGACCTGATCGCCGGCTGGTGCAAGGCGCAGTCGATCGAAGGGCTGACGGTCGAGGTGGTGCGGCTGCCGGGCCGCACGCCGCTGATCTACATGGAGGTGCCGGGCGAAGGCGACGACACGGTGCTGCTGTACGGCCACCTCGACAAGCAGCCGGAGATGACCGGTTGGTTCGACGGCCTCGGGCCGTGGCAGCCGGTGCGCAAGGGCGACAAGCTCTATGGCCGCGGCGGCGCTGACGACGGCTATGCCGCCTACGCGTCGCTGACGGCGATCCGCGCGCTGCGCGAAGCCGGCGGCAGGCACAGCCGCTGCGTCGTATTGATCGAGGCCTGCGAGGAGAGCGGCAGCTATGACCTGCCGCACTACATCGACGCGCTGAAAGCGCGCATCGGCACGCCGAGCCTCGTCGTCTGCCTCGACTCCGGCTGCGGCAACTACGACCAGCTGTGGTGCACGACGTCGCTGCGCGGCCTCGTCGGCGGCGACATCCGCGTCGACGTGCTGACCGAGGGCGTGCACAGCGGCGACGCCAGCGGCATCGTGCCGAGCACGTTCCGCATCTTCCGCCAGCTGATGGAGCGGCTGGAGGACAGCGCCACCGGCCGCATCCTGCCCAAGGAGTTCCACATAGCGATCCCAGCCCAGCGCCAGGCGCAGGCGAAGCTCGCCGGCAAGGTGCTCGGTCAGACGATCTGGCAGCGCTTCCCCTGGCAGAAGGGCACGAAGGCGATGGCCAAGGACCTGCAGCAGTTGGTGCTCAACCGCACGTGGCGGCCGTTCGTCGAGTTGATCGGCCAGGACGGCGTGCCGCACGTCGAGAAGGCCGGCAACGTGCTGCGGCCGTTCTCGACCTTCAAGCTGTCGCTGCGCATCCCGCCGCGCGCCGACGAGAAGGCGTGCCTGCAGCACCTCAAGAAGGTGATGACGCAGGACCCGCCGAACGGCGCCAAGATCACGTTCTCGGCCGAGAAGGCGAGCGTCGGCTGGGACGCGCCGCCGCTGGCCGGGTGGCTGGAGAACGCCGCCGCCGCCGCGTCGCAGGCCTGCTTCGGCAAGCCGTGCGTCTACATGGGCGAGGGCGGCACGATCCCGTTCATGGGCATGCTCGGCGCCAAGTTCCCCGACGCGCAGTTCTTCATCACCGGCGTGCTCGGCCCGCAGAGCAATGCCCACGGCCCCAACGAGTTCCTGCACATCCCGATGGGCAAGCGCCTGACGGCGTGCGTCGCGCGCATCCTGCAGAGCCACTTCGACCGGCCGCGCGGCGCGGCGAAGCGGGCCGCGAGCGGTCGCAAGTCGGCTGGCCGGCGCGCGCGCTGATCGCCGACGCGCGCTGCCTGCGGACCGCGCGCTACTTCGCTGCTGCCGGCGTCAGCAGCTGCAGGCCGCTCGCATCCACCGCCTTGCGGAACTCGGCCATCGGGCCGGCGAGGAACGCGTCGACGGCGGCGGCGACCGCCGGGACCTTGCCAGCGGCGCGGCCCATCAGCGCGATCTCGGTCGCGTTGGGCGCGTCGGCGGTGCCGGTGACGCGCATCAGCTCCTGCGCCTTGGCGATCAGACCCTCGTCGTCGCGGTTGATGCCTTGCACCGGCTTCTTGCCCCAGAGCTGCTCGTCGAGCGCGGTGGCGGCCTTCTTCACCGTCTCGAGCGCGTCGCGCAGCGCCTTGTGCGGATCGGTTGCGCCCGGCTTCGTCTTGGGCTCGACGGCAAGGCGTTTCTCGACGACCTCGAGGTCCTTCTTGCCGCGCGCGAGGCGCTGCGTCGCGCGGTGCAGCTCGGTCTTGAGGTCTTCGCGGCGTTGGCGCAGCGCGTCCTTGGCGGCGCGGTCGGCGGCGGCGATCGCCACGCGTGGGTCGTCCTCGACGGTCACCTTGACGTCGCGCTGCTCGCCCTGGAAGCGCACGGTCACCAGGTACTCGCCGGGCAGGACCTCGCGGCCAGCGGGCGCGAACTCGGGCTCGTCCAAAAGCTCGCGCGACGGGCCGGGGCCGCCGTCGCGCTGGAAGCGCCAGACGACGCGGTTGAGGCCGAGGCGCAGGTCCTCGCGCCACGCGCGCACCTTCTGGCCGGCGGCGTCCCAGACCTCGATCGTCGCCTTGTCCTTCGGCTCCTCCGGCGGCTTTGGCGCGGCGTCGGCGGGCTTCTCGGCGGGTTTCTCGTCCGTCTTGGCATCCGTCGGCTTCGCTTCGGCCGGCGCGTCCTTCGCCTTCTGCGCCGCCTCGCGCGCCTTCTGCTGCTTCTTGTCGGCGTGCTTCAACTCGGGCGCGTCGGCGAAGACGTGCAGGAACACGCCACGGTCACGCGACGTGCCGCGGAACTCGCCGTGGCCGGGGAAGCGCTCACCGGACGATTGTGCCACTTCGTGCGCGATCGCCGGCGTGACCGGGAACACATGCAGCTTCGGCTTCTGCGCCATCGTCGCGGCGAGCTGGCGCAGCGGCGAGACGTCGTCGAGCACGAAGATCGAGCGGCCGTGCGTGGCGACGATCAGGTCGTGCTCGCGCGGGTGCGTCGCGATCGCCATCGCCGAGCACGTCGGCACGCCGTGCGTCCACTTCTGCCACGCGGCGCCGCCGTCGAACGACACGTACAGGCCGAACTCCGTGCCCAGCCACAGCAGCTGCTTCTGCACGGGGTCCTCCTCGATCACGAGGCAGTAGCCGTCGATCGCCGGCGTCGCCAGCGACGTCCACGACGCGCCGAAGTCGCGCGTGACGTAGACGTACGGCGTCCAGTCGGCCGTGCGGTGGCCGTCGAACACCGCGTACGCGGTGCCGGCATCGTGCTTGCCGGCCTCGATGTGCGGGCACCATGTGTGCTTGGGCAGGCCGGGCACATTGGCCTCGACGCTCGTCCAGTTGGCGCCGCCGTCCTTGCTGACGTGCACGCGGCCGTCGTCGGTGCCGACCCACAGCACGCCCTGCTGCACCGGGCTCGGCGCGATGGTCAGGATCGTGCAGTGGTTCTCGGCGGCGGTGACGTCGCGCGTCAGGCCGCCGCTCTCGTGCTGCTTCTGCTTCTCGGGGTCGTTGCTGGTGAGGTCCGGCGAGACGATCTGCCAGCTCTCGCCGCGGTCGACCGACTTGTGCACGAACTGGCTGCCGTAGAACAGCGTGCCCGGCGCGGACGGATCGAGCGCGATCGCGGCGTTCCAATGGAAACGCAGTTCGACGTCGTCGGGGGCTGGCGGGCGGATGGACTTCTGGCTGCCGGTGCGCAGGTCGAAACGCACGAGTGAGCCGCCCTGGCTCATCGCGTAGCCCTGCCGACTGTCCTGCGGATCGGGCACGGTGGCGAAGCCGTCGCCGAAGCAGACCTCCTGCCAGTGCGCGTTGCGGATGCCGCCGTGCTCCCACACCGTCGCCGGCCCGCGCCAGCTGCCGTTGTCCTGCAGGCCGCCGTAGACGTGGTACGGCCGGTCGAGGTCGAAGGCGACGTGATAGAACTGCGCCAGCGGCAGGTTGCCGCAGAAGCGCCACGAGCCGCCGCGGTCCTGGCTGATCGACACGCCGCCGTCGTTGCCGAGGATCAGGCGCATCGGGTCGGTCGGGTCGATCCACAGCGCGTGGTGGTCGGGGTGCGCCGCGTCCCAGCCGGCGAGGCCCTCGAACGTGCGGCCGCCGTCGTTGGAGACGTCGACCGTCGTGTGCAGGCTGTACAGCCGGTTCTTGTCGGCCGGGTCGACGCGCACGTCGCAGAAGTAGAAGGGCCGCGGGGCGACGTCCTCCTTGTCGTTGACGACGCGGAACTTGAAGCCGCCGTCGTCGCTGCGCAGCAGCACGTTCTTCTGCGCCTCGGTCAGCGCGTAGACGACGCGCGGGTCGCTCGGCGCGATGGCGAGGCCGATGCGGCCGAGCTCGCCGCCGGGCAGGCCATCGTCCTCGCCGAGCTTCGTCCACGTCGCGCCGCCGTCGAGCGTGCGGAAGAGGCCCGAGCCGGGGCCGCCGGACTTGAACAGCCACGGCCAGCGGCGGTGTTCCCACATCGCCGCGAACAGCTTGTCCGGGTTGCGCGGGTCGAGCACGAGGTCGCCGCAGCCGGTGCGCGGGTCGACGTACAGGACCTTGGTCCAGGTCGCGCCGGCGTCGGTCGTCTTGAACACGCCGCGTTCCTCGTTCTCGCCCCAGCTGGTGCCGAACGCGGCGACCCAGGCGGTGTCGGGCTGCGTCGGGTGCAGCAGGATGCGGTGGATGCGCTCGGTCTTCTCCAGACCGAGCTTCTGCCATGTGCGGCCGCCGTCGCGCGTGCGGTAGACGCCGCGGCCGACGCTCGCCGAGTTGCGTGGATTGCCTTCGCCGGACCCGACCCAGACGACATCCGGGCTGCGCGGGTCGATGGCGAGCGCGCCGATCGACGCGCAATCCTGCTCGTCGAACACCGGCGTGAAGCGCACGCCGCCGTCGGTCGACTTCCACACGCCGCCACTGGCGGCGCCGGTCCAGACGATCGTCGGATCGCCGGGCACGCCGACGACGGCGCCGATGCGGCCGCCGCAGACGGCGGGGCCGATGGCGCGCGCCTTGAGGTCGGACAGCAGCGACAGGTCGACCGTTGGCGTCGGCGCCGTGGTGGGAGCGGGAGCCTGCGTCGTCGCCGCGGCGGCGAGCGCGATCGTGGCCAGGAGGAAGCGTGCGGTCATCGTCGTGCCAGCCTACGCGGCGGGCCGTCGTCCAGCACGCCGCGAGCGGGCGCGTCGATCACTTGTCGTTGGTGGCGCGCAAGCGCGCAATCACGTCGCGGACGGCGCCGGCGCCAACCGCGCCAGCAGCGCGCCGCTCGCCAGCCACGCCGGCCCAACGCGAAATGCGTGAGATTCGCGATGGCTTTGGCGTGACGGTTGGCATCAACGGCGCAAGTATCGGTTGCGCGTCGTGCGCGCGCAACACGCGGGCCGCGCGCGTTCTTTGTTGCGATACGACGCGCGTTCGCGCACTCTAATGTCTAGTGCTGCATCGCTTCGAGATCACGTTGGCAGACGTCGACCGCGGCGTGTACGCGGATCTCGATCTTCGTGTTGCGCGCCATCCGTCGGAGGACGAGCAGTACTTGCTGACGCGCGTGCTCGCGTGCGCGCTCGAGCACAAGGCGGGGCTGGCGTTCAGCAAGGGTTTGGCGGAGGCTGACGAGCCGGCGCTGTGGGTCAAGACGCCGGATGGCCGTGTCCTCGAGTGGGTCGAGGTCGGCGCGCCGGCGCCCGATCGTCTGCACCGCGCCGCCAAGCTCGCCGAACGCGTCGTCGTGTGGTGCCATCGTCGGCCCGATCTGCTGCAGCAGAAGTGCGCCAAGGCGAAGGTGCACAAGGCCGACTCGATCACTGTCGTCAAGGTGCCGACCGAGCTGCTCGAAGCGCTACAGCGTCGGCTCGACCGCAACAACAAATGGGATGTCTCGCGTTGCGAGGGTCGCGTAACGGTCGTCGTCGGCGGTGAGGCCATCGACGCGGCGATCGACAGCATGCCACTGGCCCCCGCCCCGGAGTGAGATGACGCGGCTCGTCGACCTCTTCGCAGCGAGCGTCGCGCGCCACAGCGGGCAGCCCGCCGTCGACGCGCCGCCGGGGGCGGATCGATCGGAGCGCGTCGTCGTCACCTACGCGCAGCTCGCGACGATGGCGGCGCAGATCGCCGCCGCGGTCGTGCCGCACGTGCGCCAAGAAGCGCTCGTCGTCGTGCTGCTCGGCCGCGCGAGCCCGTGGCTGTACGCGACGTGGCTCGGCGTGATGCAGGCCGGGGCCGGCTACGTCTGCGTCGACCCGACTTCCCCCGACGCGCAGCTCGCGCACATCGCCGCCGACGCCAAGGCCGTCGCGGTGGTCACCGACACGGCCGGAGCGGCCCGCGTCGCCGCGCTTGGCCTGCCGGTCGTGCAACTGCCGCTCGCCGCGGACGCGCCTTCGGCGGCGCCGAGCCCAGCGTGGGCCGACGAACGCAGCCTCGCGTACGTGATCTACACGTCGGGCACGACCGGCAAGCCCAAGGGCGTGTTGATCGAGCACCGCGGCGCCGTCAACCTGATCACGCAGGGCGTGCAGCGCTTCGCCATCGGCCCGGGTGATCGCTGCGCGCAGGGCAGTTCGCCGGCGTACGACTCGTCGGTCGAGGAAGCGTGGCTCGCATTCGCGTCCGGCGCGACGCTTGTGCTGCTCGACGACGAGACGGTTCGCATGGGACCAGACCTCGTCACGTGGCTACGCCGCGAGCGCATCAGCGTGTTTTGCCCGCCGCCAACGCTGCTGCGCGCGATGGGCGTGCGTTCGCCGCGCGCCGAACTCCCAGACCTGCGCCTCTGCTATGTCGGCGGCGAAGCGCTGCCGCAGGATCTTGCCGACCTGTGGGGTGCGGAACTGTGGTTGGAGAACGGCTACGGCCCGACCGAGTGCACGGTGACGGTGACGCGCTGCCGCGTGCAAGCCGGCCGGCCGGTGACCATCGGCGTGCCGGTGCCGCCGCACGTCGGTTGGCTGCTCAGCGAGGACCTGCAGCCGGTGCGCGACGGCGAGACTGGCGAGTTGTGCATCGCGGGGCCTGGGCTCGCGCGGGGTTACCTCGGCTTGCCGACGTTGACCGAACAGCGCTTCCCGACGCTGCCCGGCATCGGCCGCGTCTACCGAACCGGCGACTTCGTTACGCGCGGCGCCGATGGCGAACTCAGCTACCACGGCCGCATCGACGCGCAGGTCAAGGTGCGCGGCTACCGCATCGAACTCGAAGCGGTCGAGGCCGTGCTGGCCAAGTGTGAAGGCGTGCGTGAAGTCGCGTGCTGCGCGCAGGAGGAAGGCGGCGAGAAGGTGCTCGCGGCGCATCTCGTCGCCGCTCATCCAGCGCACTTGCCCGACGTCGACGCGATGGCTGCGGCGGTTCGCGCCGTGTTGCCGGACTACATGACGCCGCGCCGTTTCGGCTTCATCGCCGAGTTGCCGCGCACGCTCGGCGGCAAGATTGACCGCAAGCGGCTGCCGCGCATCGCGCCGCCGGCCAGCGTCGTGGTCGGCGAGGTATGGCAGCCGGCGACGTCGTCCGAGCGATTGTTGCGCGACGAGTTCGCGGCGACGCTGCACGTCGAGCCGGCGATCGTCGGCGCCGATAGCGACTTCTTCGCGCTCGGCGGCAACTCGCTGCGCGCCGCGCTGCTGGTCTCGCGCCTGCGCCGGCAACCGGGTGGCGAGGCGACGGCGGTTCGCGATGTCTATCTGTACCGCACGCCGATGGCGCTGGCCCGGCGCCTACAGGCCGCGGCCGCCGACGATGGCCACGAAGCGGCCGACGCGACGTTGCCGCCGCTGCTGCCGACGCCGTGGGTCGCCACGGCCGTGCAGGCGGCTGTCGTCGCGCTGCTGATCGCGGCCGCATCGGGTCTCGCGTGGTTCGCCGGCTTCGTCGTTCTGCCGTGGCTAGTCGCGCAGTTCTCACTGCTGCAGCTGCTGTTCATCGGCCCGTGGCTCGGCGCGCTCGGCTTCGGCGCCTACGCCGTCGTCACGCTGGCCGTCGCGATTGGCGCCAAGGCGCTGCTGATCGGCCGGTACCGGCCGCAGCGCGTGCCGGCGTGGAGCAGCTTCCATGTGCGCCACTGGATCGTCGTGCGGCTGGTGCGCCTCGTGCCGTGGAACCTGCTGGACGGCACCGAGGCCAAGGTCGTGGCTCTGCGCGCGCTCGGGGCGAAGATCGGCAAGCGTGTGCATCTGCACCGCGGCGTCGACATGCTGTCGGGCGGCTGGGACCTGATCGAGATCGGCGACGACGCTGCGCTGATGCGCGAGGTCGAACTCGGCGCTTGCCAACTCGACAACGGCCACCTCGTCGTCGGCCCGGTGCGCATCGGCGCTGGCGCGACGCTGAGTACGCGCGCGGGCATCGGTCCCGGCGGTTCGCTCGGCGCCGGCAGCGTGCTCGGACCGCTGGCGTATGTGTCGCCGGGCGTTGCCGTGCCGGCCGGCGAGTTGTGGCAGGGCGTGCCTGCGCAGCGCGTCGGCCAGGCGCCGGCGCCGGCCGCCATCGATGTGCCGAGCGCGTCGCTGTCGCCGTGGCTGTACGTGTCGCTGCGGCTGTTCGGCCGGTTGTTCTCGGCGCCGATTTTGGCACTGCCGTTCACCGGCCTCGTCTACGGCGGCGCGCTGCTGCTTGGCGTCGATGCGGCGGCGTTGAGCAAGTGGCTGTGTGCCGACGGCCCATCCTCGCGGCCGGATTGGATGTGGCTGACGGTGCTGCTCGCGCTCGTCGGCGCGCCGGTCGCGCTGGTCGCGCAAGCGTTGGCGCTGCGCTGGTCGTCGCCGATCCCGGCTGGCACGCACGGCCGCTGGACGTGGCTGCACCTGCAGGCGCAGGTGCGCATAGACGCCGTCGAGTCCGCAGGGCAGTGGCTCGCGGGTGCGTTGTTCTGGCCGATGTGGCTGCGTCTCGCCGGCATGAAGATCGGCCGCGACACCGAGATCAGCACGATCGTCGACGTGCTGCCCGAACACGTGCGGCTCGGCGGCGGCGCGTTCCTGGCCGACGGCATCTACCTCGGCGTGCCGCGCCAGCACGGCGGCGCGGTGACCGTCGCGCCGACCGCGCTCGGCGACCGCAACTTCGTCGGCAACCATGTGGTGATCGACGCCGGCCAGCGGCTGCCCGACGACGTTGTGATCGGTGTGTGCACGGTCGCCGACGACCGGCGCATGGCGGCGGGCACCGGCTGGTTCGGCCAGCCGGCGTTTGCGCTGCCCAAGCGCGAGGTGGCGACCGCCGACCACCGCATGACGCACCGGCCGGACCTGCTGCGCCGCGCCAACCGCATGTTCTGGGAGTGCGCGCGCTTCGTGCTGCCAGCGCTGCCGGTGTGGCTCGGTCTGCGCTGGTTCGACGTCGTTGCCGCCGCCGGCGAAACCGCGTCGGCGCAGTTCGTCGTCGCGTGCCTCGCGGCGGGCGGCTACGCGCTCGTGCTCGCCGCCGTGGTGATCGCCGCGAAGTGGCTGCTGCTCGGCAAGGTCAAGCCGGCGCAGCACGCGCTGTGGTCGTGCTGGGCCAACCGCTGGGACTTCCACTACGTCGTGTGGGAGCGCTACAGCCGCGGCTTCCTGCAGCTGCTCGAAGGCACGCTGCTGCTGCCGTGGTTCTTGCGCGCGCTCGGCATGAAGATCGGCCGCCGGGTCGTGCTCGGCGACGGCTTCGCGCAGGTCGTCGACCCCGACATGCTGCGCATCGATGACGGCGCGACCGTGCACGCGATGTTCCAGGCGCACAGCTTCGAGGACCGCGTGCTCAAGATGGGGCCGGTACGCATCGGCGCGCACGCCACCGTCGGTCGCGGCACCGTCGTGCTGTACGGCGCCGACGTCGGCGACGGCGCGCACGTGCTGCCGCACAGCGTGGTGATGAAGCAGGAGACGCTGCTGCCGCGCCGCGGCTACGCCGGCGCGCCGACGGTCGAGGTCGAGCGCCGCCACGAGCCGCTGCGCAGCACGCCGGCGTAGCCGGTAGCGATCGCTCGCGCCCCGCGGACGCTACTGGAACGTCTGGCCGACGTTCTTCTGGCCGGGCGTCGCGCCGGCGGGTGCGTTCCAGGTGAACGCATTGCCGTGGTTGCCGGCCCCGGTCAGCTGCAGCGACTGGCCGACCGGCGTGGTCGACGGCTCGCTGACCGACAGCTGCGTCGCCTGCTGGCCGGCGATCGCGCCGCCGACGCCGGTCACCGCGCCTTCGTAGGCGATGAAGTGCACGACGGCGCCGTCGGCGCTGACCACTGCGATGGCGTCGGGTCCGTCCTGCAGGCCGGCGAACGGGAATGACAGCGTGCCGTAGCCGTTCTGCTGGTCGGGGAACGCGCCGGCGAGCTTCTGCCGCGCGTACACCGTGCCGTTGGCGCCGTCGATGGCGAGCAGCATCCAGCCGTTGAGGCGCATGCCGGCGGGGCCGGCGAGCTCGACGAACTCATTCACGTCGACGCCCGTGTTGTCGTAGTGCAGCTCGTTGACCCAGACTTCGGGGTTGCGCACGCGGACGCACTGGTTGAGGTAAAGGCAGAGCGCCCAGTCGGGGTTGTCGATGAACGGGTTGCGGTTGCCCTGCGCGGCGAACACTGCGTTGTTGCGCTGGATCTCCTTCTGGTCGACCGGGTCTTCCTGGTGCCACTGCAGGAGCACGCTGAGCTTGCCCATGTAGGCGACCGACAGGTTGTTGCCCGTCGTGCTGTTCTGCACCAGCGTCAGGTCGTCGGTCAGGCGCAGGTCGGGCTCGCTGGCGCCGGTGCCGCCGTGCGTACCGCCTTCGTAGCGCAGGTCCATGTAGAACAGCGCGCGGGCGACGTCGCCCTTGCGGCCGTTCCACGTCTGCCAGCCGCCGATCGGCGACAGGTTGATGTCGCTCCAGTTGCTGTTGCCGGGGAACGCGCCGGTGCCGCCGCCCTGGCCGCCGGTCAGCGTCGTCGCGAACTCGGTCCACGACGCGCTCGCGATCAGGTACGGGCTGTTGTCGCGGGCCGCGTTGTAGGCGATGTCGCAGAGGAACAGGTGGTGGCAGTCCGTGTACGGGTAGTTGGTCGCGCCATCGACCGGGAAGCCGTAGCTGTTCGGCCAGCTGTGCTCGCGGTTGTAGAACGTGTTGCCGCCGCCCTGCTTCTGGTAGAGCGCGTTCTTGTAGAGGTCGAGGATCTGGGTCGTGCTGCCCGGCGCCTGGTCGGCGAGCTCGAGAACGTCCCACGTGTCGGTCGACGACGCTGTGTAGGGGATGCGCGTGTGGTCGTCGATGACCGCGTGCAGCGTCGCGCGCAGTTGCGCCGCCGACGTGCCGACTACGCTGGCGTAGTACGCCGGCGGCGCCTGCGCGGCGCCGGCGGTGGTCAGCGCGGCGGCCGCGAGCAGGTGCGGAACGGTACGCATCGGCGCCGAAGCATACCGCGCGCCGGCGACCGGGGACGAGCGGGCGATTGCCGCGGCGCGCCCGCCGCAAACACCGCGGGCCGCCGACGTCCAAAGACGCCGGCGGCCCGCAGCGTCCAGCCGCCGCGCGAGGCGCAGCGGCTGGCGGTCGACCTCGATCAGAAGTTGCCGAGGGTGAAGTCGACGCCGTTCGACACGAGCATGCCGAAGGCGTTGACCGTCGGGTCGAGCCAGATCGACTGGCTGAAGACCGACAGGCCGGCGAAGGCCGGGTTGTTCGGCAGCGGGAACGCGATCGACATCGAGACGCCCGGCAGGCCGAGGTTCGAGATCAGGTTGCCGACGCCAGTGCTGATGTCGACCAGGGCCGAGCAGCCTGGGGCGCCGATCAGGCCGAGATCCAGGCCCGGAGCCGCGATCTGGCCGGTTGTGACGAAGCAGATGCCGAGGCTGGAGCCCGTCTCACGCGAGGTGACGAGGTTGACCGTCGTGCCGATCAGCGGATTGCTCGACGACACGAGATTGAGCGGGAACACCTCAGGGAAGCTGAGCAGTTGGCTGGTCAGCGTGTTGATGTTGAACAGGCCGGTCGCCGGCGAGTTGCCGCCCGGCGAGAAGCCGATGATGTGGTCCGAGCCCTGCAGGAAGCCCGTCTGGCCGAACGACTCGATCGTCTGCCAGACGATGTTCACTTCGCCGGTGACGAGGTTGAACTGGAACTGCAGCGTGCTCGGGTTGGCCTGCGTCGTCGGGTAGCTCTCGACGCCGTCCCACGTGATGTAGGCGACGCCGCCGACTTCCTCGAACTTGACCTGGCCGCTGCCGGCCTCGGTCGGGTTGTAGTCGTGCCACGACCACCACGCCGTCTCCGTCGCCGACAGCATCGCCGGGATCTCCGGGACATAGTTCGGGCCGCCCGGCAGCGTGTTGTTGGTCGCGACCGAGACGTAGCCGTTGGCGTGAACGAACAGGTTGTTCGTCGTGCCGCCCGCGTAGTTGAACGGGACCGTCAGCGCGACCGTGACTTCGTTGTCGTCGGTCAGCGCCAGCGCGGTGGCCGTCGCGCTCGGCGCGACGTAGCCGGCGGCGGTGCCCGGCAGCATCAGGTAGCTGGGGCCGGTCGGCAGGAACTTGAGCGACTTGCCGGTCAGCGCGAGGCTGGCCGCAGCGGCGGCGCCGCCCGGAGCGTTGTCGGTCCACTCCTGGTAGGCCGAGCCGTTGACCGTGTAGCAGCCTTCACCATACGTGGCCGTCTCGGCGCAGGCGTGCGGGGCCGTGCCGTTGGCGTAGATGATCTGGCCGCGCCAGCCCCACGAGGTGTAGCCGGTGGTGCCGCCGATTGCCCCCTGCGGCGCCCCCCACGGCGTGTACTGCATCGAACCGCCGGAGACCGAGATCTCGGCGTTGGTGAACGTCTGCGGCGTCGTCGCGACGAGCAGCGGGGTCACGCCGACGTAGCGGAGCAGGACGCCGCGCGAGCCCGGGCTGAGCACGAGGCCGGCGCCGGCGGGCGTCTGCTGGCAGGTCAGCGCCGACAGCGTGACCAGCGAGCCGGTCGTGCCCTTGCCGAAGATGCGGCCCGAGCTCTGCAGGGTCCAGTTGGCCGAGTTGGTCTCGCTGCCGACGTACGTCGTGATGCCGGGGTTGGTCAGCCAGACCTCGAACGTGCCCTGCTGGCCGAGCGGCGAGAGCAGGGGCGTGTTGATGGCCTGCAGCGTGACCTGCGAGGTCACCGTCAGGTCGAACATGTGGCTGTGGATCGCCGGCGGGGCGTTCCAGCCGTAGTAGCCGACCGGAGCAACGGGATAGACATTCAGTGGCGATTGCGCGCTAAGTAGAGCGCCACAGGCGAATGCGGCGACCGAAACGAGGTTCAGGTTCATGAGTTCTGCAGGGGGTTGGGACGGGGGCAACGCGGAGAGGTTTGGTGCAAACGAATGGCCAAACGTAGCTCAGATGCGCGGCTCGTCCACCCCCACTTTGAACCAAGTTCTGCGGGTGGGACCGTCGCGGTGGCAAGGCGGACTCCGTTGTCGCCGGCGGCGGCGTCTTTGCGGCCACGCTGCGGCCGGCCGCATTGCGGCTCGCCGTCATTGTCCAGCGTGGTTGCGGCTCAGGCCCAGACGATCGTGATCGGCGCGTCGATGTCGGGGTGCAGGCTCTTATGCACCGGGCAGGCGTGCGCGGTCGCTTCGAGCAGCTTCTTCTGGTCGTCGGTGAACGTGCCCGGCACGTGCAGTTCGACCGGCAGGCGTGCGATGCGGCGGGGGCTCGCCTGCATGTGCTTCTCGACCTTGGCGCGCGCGTCCTTCAGCACGATGCCGTGCCGGCGCGCGACGATGCCCATCGTCGTCAGGATGCAGGTCGCCAGCGCGGTGGCGACGAGGTCGGTGGGGGAGAAGTACCGGCCGAGGCCTTCGTTGTCCTTCGGCGCGTCGGTGCTGAGTTGGGCCGAAGACGGGCCGTGGACGGCCGTGCAGCAGAGGTCGCCTTCGTAGCGAGCGGTGATCGTGACCATGTGCAGAGCCTACGCGCCGGCGCCAATTGCAGTCAGCGTTTCGTACGCGCGCTGGATCGCGGTGAAGCGCTCGGTCGCCTCGCGCAACGCCGCCGGTCCGAGGTGCGGCTGCGCGTCCGGGTGGAACTTGCGCACCAGCTCGCGGTGGCGCTTGCGGAGCTGTGCTGGCGTCGCGTCGGGCGGCAGGCCGAGTTCGTCGAGCGCCTGCTTGCGCGCCTCGGCGGGCGCGGGTGCTGGGCCGCGCGCGCGCTGTTCGCCGCGGCGATCGCCGCGCAGGAACTGCGCCCGCGCCAGGTGGAACAGCATGCGCGCGCGCGGCGCCGCGATGCCGAGGCCCTTGGCGATCTGCTGCAGCGCCTCGTGCTCGGCCGCGCCGTAGCGGCCGTCGGCGAAGGCGACGAGGCAGCACCAACAGAACACCGAGTCGAGCTCCGCGTCGTCGAGGCCGACGGCGATGCGCGCGGCGAGGCCCTTGCGGTCGTGGATCGGGAAGGGCTGCGCTTCCCAGTCCTGCAGGTCGGCGGCGCGCACCGGATCGGCGAAGCGCTCGAGCACGAAGTGGCGCACGGCGTTGCGCTCCGCTTGCGAAATCGGCGCATCGGCGTCGGCGACCGACGCGAGCAGGTAGTAGATGCGTCGCGGCAGCGAGGCGCGGGCGAAGGCGTCGCGGGCGGCGTCGTTCCACGTGGGCTGTGCGCGTCGTTGCCCGCCGAGCGCCCGCGCGAACGGCCCAATCGCCCGGTACGCGATGGCAAAGCCGAGCATGCCGGCGATCAGCGTGACGACGCCGCCGGGATCGGCCAGCCGTAGGACGCGCACGAGGCCGCCGCTGCCGGCGAACGCCAGCAGCGCGAGGCCACCGAACAGGCGGCCGCCCCAGTGGTGCACTGCGGAATCGGTCGGCATCGGGCGTGCAAGCTAGCGGCCGGCGGTGGGCGGTTCGACGCGGTCGGCCGGTCGCGCCTTCCCTACTCACTGGGGCCGCCTTGTCGTCGCGCCTGGATTCCGTATCCTCCGCATCCCCCAATCCTGGAACCCACGATGCGAACCCTGCTCCTGCCCCTGTTCCTCCTGGTGGCCGGCGGCCTTACGTCCTGCGCGGCGACCGGCGCCTGCTGCGACGCGGCCAACGCCCCGCAAACGGTCGTCGACAATGTCGCCAAGGCCAACCCGGCCGTGACCCGCCTGACCATCCACTGCGCCGCCGACGGCAGCATGAAGGTCTGCGCCAGCACGGTCGCCGAGAAGGTCGGCAAGGCCTCGGACCCGGAGGACAAGAAGGCGCTCGAGACCGGCCAGGAAGTCGTGCTCGAGGAGAATGGCGGACTCGACATCACCCTGCCGATCTGCATGAAAGACGGCAAGGCGACGGCGGTCTGCGGCGTCACCATGAAGACCGACGGCATGACGCGCGAGCAGGCGATCGCCAAGGCGAAGGAGATCGCCAAGGCCGTCGACGGTGGCCTCGGTGGCACGTGCAGCGGTTGCGGTGATGACGAGACCGAGGGCGAGGGCGATGCGGCTGGCTGCTGCAGCGACAAGGGCGACAAGGCCGCCGGCGGTTCGTGCTGCGGCGACAAGGGTGCTCAGGCTGCGGCCAAGCCGGCGGCCGGCGGTTGCTGCTGCGCGAAGAAGTGATTCGAACTGCCGCGCCGAGTTGTCAGGCAGCGCCGTAGCGGACCGGCGAGGACCGGGCCGCCTGCCCGAGGTGGGGCCGGTGATACGGTCTGCCCGCGCCGCCAGCGCACGGCGAGGCCAGCCGGGACTTGCCGATGCCGCCCATCGAGCCCCCGTTCGTTCACAAACCAGCCCGAGCCCCCGCCTGATAAAGGACGAAGCCCAGCGACAACCGAGGTTGGCGCTGGGCTTCTTGTTTGGCGAGGACGACGGGAATCGAACCCGCAACCACCGGATCGACAGTCCGGTACTCTAACCAATTGAGCTACGTCCCCACGTTGGGGGCGGCGGATCCTAGCTAGGTCGACCCTGGAAGCAAGCACCAAGTCGGCAGCGCCGGCGGCCGTCGTTCGCATCCGCGCTATCCACGGGCGAGCGCGTTGGTTCGTCGCAGCAACCGCGGACGCGCCGTTCGAAAGCGGGTGATCGCCGCGCCGTCGACGTGTGACCGGACGGTGTGGCAGAGACAGAGAAAGCGACCATCAAACTCACGCTCCCGACGGCCGCAGTGACTCTTCTCGCTCATGTCAGAGGGTGGTCACGCCTCGACCCTTGTGGGCCGCGACACAACCACTACTTCGCGCGCCGCGCATCTCGTGCATGATCCCGGAAGCACAAGTGATCTCAGAATCCGGCGCTTCCCGTTTCGCTCCCGCGACCCGCCTACGGCTTGGCTTCGCCGGCGCAACCGGCTTGTCCGTGCCGCATCTGTCGGTCGACGGCATGACGCCGCACGGTCCGAATCTCTCGCACTGGCCGGGCAATCGCACGCCGACGGTTTGGAAGGCCGACCTCAGCACCGGCATCGCGCTGCGCTTCGCCCGCGCCGACGCCGCCGCTCAGCAGGCGTTCCTCGGCGGCGTCGAGGTCGTGTGCAACGACCACTACGACACCGACGGCTTCGGGTCGCTACTGGCGATCCTGCGGCCGGATGTCGCATTTGCGCGCGAAGAACTGTTGCTCGCTGCCGCCGCGACCGGCGACTACGGCGTTTGGCAGACCTGGCGGGGTTTCGCCATTGACCGCACGATCGCGCGGCTCGCTGCGCCGGAGTCGCCGGTGCGCGGCGCGTTTCACGGCGTCACCGATCCCGACGATCTGTCGCTGCGGCGCTACGAATGGCTGCTCGCCAACTCGGAGAGCGTGCTCGACCACGTCGGCCAGTTTCGCGCGCTGTACGCCGACGAGATGGCGCGCGTGCAGCAGGAGATCGAACGCGGGCTCGCCGGCGCGGTCGAACGGCGGCTCCGGCCCGAAATTGGCTTCGCCGTGCTGACGACAGATGGGCCGCGCCACCGCATGACGCTCAACACGTTGGCCAGCGCGTACCGCGTGCTGCACGTCCAGCGCGATGCCGACGGCATGCGCTACCGCTACCACGACCGCACCGAGAGCTGGTTCGAGTTGGTGACCATCCGCGCGACGATCCGGCGCGACCTGCGGCCGCTCGCCGCGCGCCTGGCCCTGCTCGAGCCCGCGCACGACGGCGCGGCTTGGACGGCGGACGCGCCGAGCGAGCCGATCCCGGAGCTCTACTTCGGCGTGCCGAGCCGTCAGGAGTACGGCCAACTCACGCGCGAACTGCGGCCGAGCGCGCTGCGGCCCGAGCAGGTCGTCGCGGCGTTCGAGGAAGCGTTCGCCGCGCCCTTGCAGTCGTGAGCGCGGATGCTTCAACATCCGCCCCGATGTTCCGTCCGCTGGTCGCATGCTGTGTCGCCGCGCTCGCGGCCTGCTCGTCGGACATCACCGCTGACGGCAAACTCCGCGTCGCCCTCGCCATCGGCATCGACGGCGCCGATGGTTCGGCCGTCGCGTCGGCCGCGTCCGCCATGCTGCACGGTGGCGCCGCTGCCGTCGTGGTCATCGACGCGCACGGTCTCGCAGTGGCGCGCCGGCTGCGCGCGAGCGCAGCGCCGGCGCTGCGCGTCGTCGCGGTAGCAGAAGCACAGGCGCCGCAAGCAGACGAGACGCTGATCGTGCCGGCCGACCCGGCGCCGGTCGCCGTCGACCTTGCGTTGCTCGCCTGCCACGGCGTCGCGCTGCCGCCGAAGGTCGCGCTCGGCCTGCGCGTCGTCGACACGGCCAACGCCGCCGCCGGCGGCGTCGCACGCCTTGGCCCCGGCGACATCGGTCTCGCCGCGCTTGCCCGCCAGCACGCCGAGCAGCTGACGACGAAGCCGACGACCGACGTCGTCTTCCGCGTCGGTCTCGTCGCGGCCGACGGTGGCGACGGCTGGCCTCTGCGCGCCCACGCGGCGGCGCGCGCGGCGGCAGCGCGCTACCCGCAGCTGGTCATCGAAGGCGGCGTGGCCGCCGGCGGCCCGGTCCGCGTCGCTGCGGCGCTGCGCGAGCGGCTCGACGCCAACGTGCGCGTGCTGGTTGTCGCGCTCGCGGACCCGCAGCCGCTTGCGGAGCTGGCGGCGCGCGCTGCCGAGTTGCGCATCCCGATCGTGGCGATCGATCCGTCGCTGCGTGCCGCGACGGCCGCGTGCGTCGTCGGCAGCGATCCAGCCGCCGTCGGTCGTGCGCTCGGCGCGGCGGCCCGCGCCGCGCTGCCCACGGACGCCGCCATCGCGCTGCTGCGGCCGCAGGGCGCCGAGGCCGTCGAGACCGCGTTCCGCGAAGCGCTCGCGCGCAACCCGCAGTGACGGCGCCGACCGCAGGTCCGGGCGACGCGGCGTCGCCCGAAGACGGTCCCACCGGCGTCGCCGACATGGCGCTCGCGGCGTTCTGGTTCGCGGTGATGGGCCTGTTCGTCAAGCTTGCCGGCGCGTCGTTGCCGCCCATGCAGATCGTGTTCGCGCGCGGCGCGATCACGCTCCTGCTGGCGACGTGGATGCTGCGTCGGGTGGGCCTGTCGCCGCGCGGCAACCAGCCGCGCCTGCTGCTGCTGCGCGGCATCGTCGGCTCCGCGGCGCTGGTGTCGTACTACTTCGCGCTCGTCGGCCTGCCGCTCGCCGAGGCGACCGTGCTGCAGCAGACGGCGCCGCTGTGGACGGCGGTGTTGGCGTCGTTCACGCTGCGCGAGCCGGTCACCGGGCGGGTCGTCGCGGCGTTGGCGATCGCCTTTGCCGGCGTGCTGCTGATCGCGCAGCCGGCGTGGCACATCGGCAGCGCGGCGTCCGCCGACGTGCCGCTCGGCTACGCGCTCGTCGGCCTGCTCAGCGCCGTGCTGTCGGCTGTCGCCTACGTGACCGTGCGTCGGCTCGGCCACAGCGAGGACCCGCTCGTCGTGGTGTGGTACTTGCCGGTCGTCACGCTGCCGCTGTCGGCGCCCTTCGCGCTGACGCATTGGGTTTGGCCGGATGCGCGCGGGTGGGCGCTGCTCGTCGGCATTGGCGTGGTGACGCAGCTCGCGCAATTGGCGCTGACGCGCGGCCTCGCCCGGCAAGAAGCCGGCCGAGCGACGGCGATCGGCTATCTGCAAGTTGCGTTCGCGACGCTGTTCGGCGCCATCGTATTTGGCGCGCTGCCGACCGCGGAGCGCTGGGCCGGCATGGCGCTAATCGTCACGAGTTTGTGGTTCGCGGCGCGGCGATGAGCCGCGCCGGGCGCCTCGACGCCATTCGGCAAGCGGTGAGAGCATTGCGGCTTGCGCGCGCGCAAACCGGCATCCGGCGTCTGCGCCCGGCGCCGAACTGCCGGTGCCATCGTGCCCCCGGTCGTTGACAGACTCACAGACTGTGCTAGTCAGACGCTCACCTGTCTCGCCCTCCGCCGCTCGCCATAGCGGCGGCATCCGTCCTCACGGAGTGTTTGCCATGCGCATCGAACCCGTGTTCCTGGTGGCGCCGCGGACGCCTGCGTCCGACGTGAGCCGCCGGTCGTTCCTCTTGGTCGGCGCGACGTTTGCCTGTGGCGTGTCGTTCGGTGGCGCGTGCGTTTTCGCCTCCGGCGGGGCGCGCTTGCCCGACGACGCCTTGGCGCCGACCGGCGACGCCGAGCTCGACCAGTTGCGGCGCCTCGCCATCGATGGCAGCGACGCACAGCTCGTGCAGCACCGCCTACTGCTCGTCTCGTGGACGTTCAGCCACTACTGCCACGACGCGGCGCTGTGGCGCGGCATCGGCCGCCTGTGCGACCTCGTCATCGCCGACGCGGCCTTCCCCGACCGCTCGCGCTTCGCGCGCGCGCTGGCCGGCGTGATCGAACGCGCCGAGGTGCCGGTGGCCGCGCCGCTGCAGCAGCGCGCGCAAGCGCTGCGGAGCGTGCGATGAGCCCGCAAGGCGGCTCTGGGTTGCGCGTCATCGGCCCGGTCGTGCAGGGCGGCACGATCACGGTCGAGGTCGGCAGCAACGACACCACCGTCTATGTCAGCGCCGGCAGCGCTGGGGAGACGGTCAGCCACGCCGTCGTGCCCGGGAAGACCAACCAGCTGCCCGTCCCGCCCGTGCCCGGGGGCACAGTGCTGTGGCTTTGGGTCGGTAAAGGCCTCAACCGCCGCGTCGTCCTCGTCGAAGTCCTAGCCCCCTGATCAGCACCTTCGTTTGCCGTTCGTCCAAGCCCGCAACAACTTGAAGGAGAGGTGGTCCCATGCTCCCGTTCCGCATCGTCGTCGGCTGCTGCCTGTCTGGCTTTGCCGCAGCGCAGTCGGTCCAGCATCACGTCGTGCCAGCGAGCGCCGCGGCCGTCGACGCCGACTCGTTCGGCTGGCTCGCCGGCGCGTCGGCGCCGCTGCGTCAGCAGCACCTCGTCGCCCCGCAGCACCTCACGGGCCTCGTCGGGCGCACGCTGACGGCGCTCGAGTTCCGCCGCACCGCCGCCGCCGAGGCCTACCAGGGCGGCCTGATGAACGTCGCCGTCACGCTCGCGCACGCGCCGCACGGCCCGCTCGACGCGAGTGCGACGTTCGCCGTCAACCTCGGCGTCGGCGGCGTGCTCGTCTTCGCCGGCGACGTCGCGCTGCCGTCTTCGCCGGCGCCTTCGCCTGGCCCTGCCATCGGCTGGACGCCGGACAACATCGTGCGCATCGCATTCACGGCGCCGTTCGTCTACCTGGGCGGTCCGTTGTGCGTCGACGTCGTCGGCGCGCCGGTCGCCGGCCAGACGGCCGACTGGTGGATGGCCGACGCTGCCTCGGATCCCGTCGTCGGCGCGACGACCGAACTCGGCGGCGGCTGCGGCGCCTACGGCGGTGTCGCGAAGCGCTGGAGCAGCGTTAGCGCGTACACGCTGCTGCCGGGCGCGTACGCGTCATTCGAGGCCATCGGTCCGGCGTGGAGCATCGGCATCTGCGCGTTCGGGGCGCGCTCAGCCCAGCCGATCCCACTCGCGCTGCTTGGCTTCCAGTCACCGGCGGCCTGTAGCCTGATGCTCGCGTCGCTCGACGCGATGATGTTGGCGCCGTTCGTGCCCGCCGCAGCTCCGGCGCTGCAGCATCTCGGCGGCCACGCGTCGGTCGTCCTGCGCGTGCCCAACGATCCGGCGGTGTTCGGCGCGACGCTGACGACGCAGTGGCTCGAGTGGACGCAGCAGGCGACCAGCAACGCCATCGAGTGGACGGTCGCCAATGCCCCGCCTAGTCTCGGCATGGCGCTGCTCGAAGGCCATCCGCAGGAACCGAGCGGCAACCTGACCGTGCACCTCGCGCACGTTCTGCGCTTCGAGTCGCAGTGACGGCAGCGGCCGCGCGGCGTCAGCGCTTCTTCTTCTTGCGCCGCTTCTGCGGCTCGGAGACGCCGCCCTCGGGCGTCGACTCCGGCAGGCGCATCGACGACTCCAGCAGCCCCTGCTGGCTGCGCAGCGGCGCCTCGCCCTCGGCGCGCGCGCCGCGCTCGCTCTGGCCGCTCGGCAGCACGCGCCGCGCCTTGACGTTGTCGGCGAGCGTGGCGCCGAGCACTTCCTCGATCACGCGCTTCTTCAGCTCCAGATCGACGACCGGCGCGGCGACCTCGACGCGGCGGTCGAGGTTGCGGACCATCCAGTCGGCCGACGACAGGTAGACCAGCGGGTGGCCGGCGTTCTCGAAGTAGTAGACGCGGCTGTGCTCCAGGAAGCGGTCGACAATCGCTATGACGGTGATGTGGTCCGACAGGCCGGGCACGCCGGGCCGCAGGCAGCAGACGCTGCGCACGCACAGCTGCACCGGCACGCCGGCGCGCGAGGCCTCGTACAGGGCCATGATCACCTGCGGGTCGGCGAGGTTGTTGAGCTTCGCCTTGATCGCCGCCGGCTTGCCGGCCTTCTTGGCGTCGATCTCGCCCTTGATCAGCGCCAGCAGCTTGTCGCGCAGCGTGAACGGCGCGACCAGCAGGTGCTCCATCTGCGGCACCCGCGTGTAGCCGGTGATCATGTTGAACGTCTCGGCGACCTCCTCGCCTAGGTCCGGACGCGCGGTCAGCAGGCCGATATCGGTGTAGAAGCGGGCGGTCGTCGGGTTGTAGTTGCCGGTGCCGAGGTGGCAGTAGCGGCGGATGCTGCCATCGTCCTCGCGGCGCACCACCAGGGTGCACTTGGCGTGCGTCTTCATGCCGACGATGCCGTAGACGACGTGCACGCCGGCCTGCTCCATGCGCCGCGCCCAGCGGATGTTGGCCTCTTCGTCGAAGCGGGCCTTGAGTTCGACGATCGCGGTCACTTGCTTCCTGTCGAGCGCAGCTTCGATCAGCGCCTCGACCATCAGGTTCTTGCTGCCGGCGCGGTAGATCGTCTGCTTGATCGCCAGCACCTTCGGGTCGCGCGCCGCCAGCCGCACGAAGTCCTCGACGTTGGAGAACGACTCGTACGGATGGTGCAGCAGGATGTCGCCTTCGCGCAGGTCGGCGAACATCTCGTCAGCGTTGGCCCAGCTCCACTGCCGGCGCGGCGCGTGCGGCGGATCCTTGAGTTCGGGCTGCTCGACCAACTGGTGCAGTTCGAGCACGCGGCCGAGGTTGACCGGGCCGTCGCAGAAGTACACGTCGTCCTGGTCGAGCGCGAAGGCCTTGAGGAAGCGCTCGAGCACCTCCGGGTGCGCGCCGGCGTCGATCTCGAGGCGCACCGGCTCGCCGCGGCGACGCTTGACCAGCTCCTTCTCGATGGAGCTCATCAGGTCGGTCGTCTGGATCTCGTCGACGTCGAGGTTGCTGTCGCGGGTGACGCGGAACGTGCTCGCGTGCACCAGGTCGAGGCCGGGGAAGAGCTCGCGCAGGTTGGCCTGCACGACGTCGGCCGTGAACACGTACGCGCGCGGCCCGTCGAGTTCGGGCACGCGCAGCACGCGCGGCAGCGAGCGCGGCACCTGCACGACCGCCATGCGCGGCGTGCGTCGCGGCGCCTTCGGGTCCTGCAGCAGCACCACGAGATTGAGCGACTTGTTGAGCAGCACCGGGAACGGGTGCGCCGGGTCGACCGCGAGCGGCGTCAAGATCGGATAGATCTCGCGGTGGAAGTGCGCGTCGACCCACTTCTGCTGGCCGGCGGCCAGTTGGCGGACCGACTTGAACTCGATGCCGGCCTTGGCCAGCTCGGGCAGCAGCTGGTCGCACCACGTGAGGTGCATGGCGTGGTGGAAGGCGTGGGCGTCGGCGCGGACGCGGGCGAGCTCCTCGGTCGGCTTCAGGGCATCCGGGTTCTCGCCCTGCAGGCCGGCCTCGGCCAGTTCCATCACGCCGGCGACGCGGATCTCGAAGAACTCGTCGAGGTTGGTGCTGGCGATCGCCAGGAACTTGACTCGCTCCAGCAGCGGGTTGGTGGTGTCGGCGGCTTCTTCCAGCACGCGCCGGTTGAACGCCAGCCACGACTGCTCGCGGTTGGCGAACAGGGTGGCGCGGTCGAGGGCGGTGATCGGGGTCGCCGGATTGACAGCGAGCGCGGGCTGGGCGGCGGCGGAGTTGGCCGGGGCGGCCGGTGCAACCGGTGTTGCGGCGACCGGGGCCGCGCCGACCGTCTGGGCTGCCGGCGGCGGCGCGGGCTGCGGCTCCGGCGCCGTGCCGCCGCCGCTGCCGTCGGGCAGGCGGCGCTGGCGACCGAGGGAATCGTCGGGCGGGCGCATCGGGTCGAATTCGAAGCTGGTCATCGGACGATTCCTGGCCACAGGCGGAGGGGACTGACTACCCGCGGCCCCTGTCGGCCGCCAACCAAGATTCCACCAGGGTTTCCACATTGCGGCGAGCCGTCGGTGGGAACGACCCCTCCGGCCCCGGGACCCCCCTGCCATAGACGCGACAAATTGTTGTCACAAAAGGATTTACCATCGCTTTGATCCAGCCTTGGTCCACCGCTGCCACAGCGCTGCACAGCGACGACCTGTGCCTGCCACGTCGCCGAGGGCGCCGCCGACCTGCGCGTGAGGGCCGGCAGCGCGCCGGGCGCCCACCTCGACGGCGAGATCCAGCCGCAGGCGGTGGACCAGCTGGTCCCGGCGGTCACCCTCGCACTGGCGCGACGGATCCCGTCGCCCGACCCGCGGCAGCGCTTCGTGCAGGACGGGGACATCCGACGGCTTGTACGTGTTGAAGGACCGCGCCCGCTTCGGCGGCAACGCGCGGCGCCAACGCAACGCGACCGGCCTCGCGCTGGTCACTGGCCCGACCGGTGCCGGCAAGGCGTCGGGTTCGGCACGCTGCGCACGACGGGCGCGATCGCGACCGTCGACCGCAGCATCGACGTGTTTCCGACCGACGCGCAGCAGGCAGGTGCGCGAGCAACTCGTCAGCACGCTGCAGGGCGTGGTGGCGCCGACGCTCGTCGCCAACGTCGTCGTCGGCCGCGTCACGGCGCGCGAGGTCCTCGTCGACTCGGCGCCGGGAAGTCGTTGTGCGGAAAACGGTACGAACGACCGGATCGACCCGTCCTAAGGTGCGCGGCCGATGTTCGACCGCGTCCTTCCCGCCTGCTTCGCCGCGGTCGCCGTCCTCGGCGCGGTCGCGGCGCAGTCCGAAGGGACGCGGCGTGTCGCCCGGGTCGGACGCATCGAGCCCGACGCCGCCCCGCGCATCGACGGCCGCATGGACGACGCCTGCTGGGCCGACGCGCCGCAGATTGGCGAGCTGACGATGGTCGAGCCGTGGCTCGGTCGCGCGCCGACCCAGCGCACGGTCGTCAAGTTGCTGCACGACCGCAACGCGCTCTACATCGGCCTCTGGTGCTACGACGCCGACGCGACGCGCGTTCGCGCCTTGCAGCGCGCCCGCGACGCGCGGCTCGACCCCGACGACCGCGTCGAGATCCTGCTCGACCCGTTCGAGAACCGCCGCACCGCCTACTTCTTCCAGATCGGCGCCGGCGGCTCGATCGGCGACATCCTGATCTCGCAGAACGGCCAGCGCTTCGACAAGCCGTGGGACGCCATCTGGGACGGCGCCTCGGCGGTGACCGGCGAAGGTTGGTTCGCCGAGATCGCCATCCCGTTCCGCAGCATCCCGCGCCGCGAGGGCGCGAGCGCCTGGGGCTTCAACCTCGCGCGGCGCGTGCGCGCGGCCAACGAGGAGTACCGCTGGGCCAACCCGAGCCAGTCGGTGTCGTTCTACCGCGTCAGCGAGTGCGGCACGATGGCGGGCATCGGCGAGATCGACGCCGGCGTCGGCCTCGAGCTGGTGCCGTACGTCGCCGCGCGCGCGGAACGCGATCGCGCCGCCGCCGACCCCGACGCCAGCGGCGACCTAGGCGCCGGCGGCGAGATCAACTACCGGCTGACGCCGTCGGTGACCCTGTCGACGACGCTGTTCACCGACTTCGCCGAGACCGAGGACGACAGCCGTCAGATCAATCTCAACCGCTTCCCGCTGTTCTTCCCCGAGAAGCGCGACTTCTTCCTCGAAGGCAGCAGTTACTTCACCTTTGGCGCCAACGAAGCAGGCAACAGCCGCTTCCTGCCGTTCTTCTCGCGCCGCATCGGCCTGTCCGACGGGCAGCCGGTGCCGCTGCGCTTCGGCGCCAAGGTGACGGGCGAGGCCGGCCCGTTCGAGATCGGCGTGCTCGACGTCGAGACCGGGGCGACCGACGCGCTCGACGAGGAGAACCTTGGCGTCGGCCGCTTCAAGTGGGCGCCGAGCGACGCCACCGCCGTCGGCCTGATCGGCACCAATGGCGATCCGACGAGCCAGGGCGCCAACACGGTCGTCGGCGCCGACGTGTTCCATCGCGTGCCGCAGCTCGTCGGCGACCTCGACTTCACCATGACCGTCGACGCGCTCACGTCGACAGGATCGCTGGCGGGCGACGACGGCGAGTGCTTCGGCCTCGATCTGCGCGCTCGCGGCAGCGAGTGGCAGTTCGAGCTCGGCTCGCGCTGGGTCGCCGCCGACTTCAGTCCGGCGCTGGGTTTCGTGCGCCGGCGCGACACGCGCCAGTCGGCGTTCGAGGGTGGTTGGCGCCCGCGCGTCGCCGAGGGCGGCGCAGTCCGTCGCTGGATCGTCGAGGTCGAGGTCGAGCATGCCGACGCGTGGGACGGCGAGCCGCAGGACGCTTCGTTCGGACTCGACCAACTCGGCGCCGAACTGCACACCGGCGACCGGGCCGGCCTGTTCCTTGATCGTCGTTTCGAGCGCGTGCAGGACGACTTCACGTTGTTCCGCAACACGACCACGGTGTTCGGCGGTGACTACTGGACGACCCGCGAAGGCGTCTTCGTGGAAACCAGCGAGGCGCGCGCCGTCAGCGGGTTCGCCAGGGCTTCGACCGGCGGGTTCTTCGATGGCACGAGCCAGCAGTTGTCGTTCGATCTCGACTGGCGCACCTCGCCGCTGCTGCACCTTGGCGGCGGCTACGACACCGCGATCGTCGACCTTGGCCCCGGCCGCAACTTCGTCACGCAGATCGGCAGCGCGCGCGTCGACTTGTTCGTCTCGCCGCGGCTGAGCCTGCGCAACCTCGTGCAGTACGACAACGAGTCCGAGGTGCTCGGCTGGCAAAGCCGCCTGCGCTGGATCTACGCGCCGGGCCGCGACTTCTTCGCCGTGCTCGGCACCACCTGGGAACGGCGGGAGGACGGCTCGGTCGCGCCGGCTGAGCAGAGCCTCGAGCTCAAAGTCGTGCACGCCCTGCGCTTCTGACGCCCGCGCCATTGGCGTTTGGGCTGCGGCGCCGCCGGCCGGTTGCCGCGTCGTTTTCCGAGGCTAGTGGCGTCCGCACGGCAACCGCCGCCGCCATTCTGTACACTTGCCGGCCAACATGATCCCCATCGCGCTGACGCCCCTGTTCTTTGCCGCTGCCGTCATCGCGCAGCAGGTTCAGGTGACCGCGCCCAACGTGTCGCCGGTGAACGTCGATCGGCCGTTCGCAGGCAGCGTCGGTCGCTATCAGCAATGGCACTCGGCGGCGAGCCTGCAGGGCGCGGTGATGGAGCCGATGCGGCTCGAGCAGATGGAGTTCTTCGCCGGCACGACGCCGACGTCGCAGGCGGCTCAGATCGACTGCGAGATTCTCGTTGGCCACGGCAAGGCCTTCGGCGCCACCGGCTCGTTCGACAGCAACTACGATTCACCGCCGGTGCTGGTCAAGCCGCGCGCGTTGGTGCCGCTGATCGCCGGTACGCCGGGCCAGGTGGTCATCACTGTGCCGTTCACGACGCGCTTCACGTGGGATCGCTCGCGCCCGCTGCTGTGGGAAGTGCGCGTCCATGGCAACAACCTCGGCAACGCGCCGTTCCCGTACAACTTCCGCGGCACGACGACCTCCATCGGGTCGGTCTCGCGCGTGTACGGCACCGGCTCGGTTGGCGTCGCCAGCGGCACGACGCTCGTCGGCGGCGGCATGCTGACGCGCTTCACCTTCCGCCCCGGCGCAGTGGTGCCCTTGGGCGTCGGGTGCATGGGCGAGGCCGGCTTCGTGCCGGTGGGCAGCGTTGTCCAGGTGCCGTCGGTGAGCGCCATGTGGACGCACCATCTGTCGTCGGCGGCCTCGCAGCGCCCGGCGCTCTGGGTCGTCGGCGTCGACAACTCGGCGCCGTTTCCGCTCGATCTCGTCAGCCTGCTCGGTCTGGGCACGTCAACGTGCCTGCTGCACTTCAGCCCGATCAACGCGATCGGCTTCACGACCGTCGGCGGCGGTCCGGGAGCGGGCGCGGCGTCGTTCGCGTGGCTACTGCCGCCCACCGGCGGGTACGCCGGCCTGTCGATCTTCACGCAGTGGGTCGTGTTCGATCCGCTCGGCCAGAGCGGCTCGCTGGCGACGACCGGCGGCCTGTGGTCGATCGTCGCGCCGTTCGGCGGGTGATTCACCCGCCGGCGCGCGGCGGCAACAGCAACTCGACCGGGTGCACGACCTCGATGGCGTGGCCCGCGCGCCGCAGGTGGCTCTGGATCTGCATCATGCAGCCGGGGTTGCCGGTGGCCACGACGTCGACGCCGGCGCGCGCCAGCCGCTCGGCCTTGCGCGCGCCGATAGCCTCGGCGGTCTCCGGCTGCAGCAGGTTGTAGATGCCGGCCGAGCCGCAGCAGTCCTCGGGCGCCTCGTGCGCGACGAGTTGCAGGCCTGGCACCTGCGCCAGCAGCGCGCGCGGCGGCTGCCGCACGCCCTGGCCGTGGCAGAGGTGGCACGGATCGTCGTAGGCGACCTTCTTGTCGCAGCGCGCCGGTGTTGCCGACAAGCCGTGCTCGGCCAGCAGTTCGCTGACGTCGCGCTGCTTCTGCGCGAACGCCGCGCCGGCGTCGTCGCCGAGCAGGTGGCCGTATTCCTTCATGGCACAGCCGCAGCCGGCCGAGTTGTTGACCACGACGTTGGCGGCGGCGAACGCGGCGACGTTGGCGCGCGCGAGTTCCTTGGCGCGCTCGGACTGGCCGGCGTGCACCAGTAGCGCGCCGCAGCAGCGCTGTGCTCGCGGCACGTCGACCTCGATGCCGTTCAGCAGCAGCAGGTCGAGCGTGGCGCGGTTCACGCGGCCGAACATCGGCTCCATGATGCAGCCGGTGAATAGCGCGACGCGCACGCCGCGCGGCGCCACGCCGGCCGGCGGCCGATGCAGGCCCGTCGGCAGCGGCAGCCGTTCGCGCGCCGGCGGCACCGGCGGCGCGATCGCGGCCACTGCCTTCGGCACGAGACCGAGCTTCGCGGCGAGCCAGCGCAGGCCGAGCAGTTCGGCGAGGCGCAGCAACGCGAAAACGGCGCGCAGCCGGCCCTGGCGCGCGACGACGTGCCAGAGCAGGAACGGCACAAGCCGGTCGGCGAGACCGCGCTTCTTGCCGGTCTTCGTCAGCTCGGCGCGCGTCGCTTCGAGGATCTCGCCGTAGCGCACGCCGCTCGGGCACGCGGTCTCGCAGGCGCGGCAGTCAAGGCACCGGTCGAGATACGGCCGGATCGCCTCGGGATCCTGCACGCGGCCCTCAGCGAGCGCGCGCATCAGGTAGATGCGGCCGCGCGGCGAGTCGGCCTCGACGCCGAGCGTCTGGTGCGTCGGGCACGCCGGCAGGCAGAGGCCGCAGTGCACGCAGTCGAGCGTGCGCGCGTACGGCGTCGCGGCGGCGCCGCCGTGGACGGAAGGCTCACACGAGGATGCCATGGGGATCGAGGGCGCTGCGCAGGGCGGCGGCGAGGTGGGCCGCGCCGGGATCGGTGGGGGAGCCGCGTTCGCGGCGCGCAGGCGCCGTCGTCGCGACAACGCGCGCGGTGACGTCGTGCGCTGCCGCCGTTTTGAGGAGCGCGTCGCTCGCGGCGGCGTCGGGCAACGCCGCTTCGAAGCGGCCGCCGCCGTGCCACAGCAAGGTTGCGGTCGCTGGCAGCGCGGCGAACAGACCGGGCAGCGCGCTGGCGCGCGCGAGGCCAGCGACGATCTCGCCGCCAGTCGGCGCCGTCAGGTGGTCACTCCACGCGCACTCCGACTCGGTGAGGGCGTGCTTCTGCAACTGCGCGCGCACGAACGTCGGGCGGCCGGCGCAGCGGCCGACGAGCGTCACGCCGCCGCCGTCGCGCCGTAGTTGCACGGCGGCGGGCGCGACCGGCTCGGCGCGCAGCGCCTGCAGTCGCGCCAGCGCCTCGGCGTCGGCGAGGCCGTCGTGCGCAAACCACGACTCGGCGCGCGGCCGCGGCTTCAGTCGCAGGTGCAGCTTGGTCGCCGCGTACAGGCGACCTTCGCTGCCGACGAACAGCTTGTGCACGTCGTAACCAGCGACGCTCTTCACCACGCGCGCGCCGGAGCGGAACGCCGTGCCGTCGGCGAGCACGCCTTCGAGCCCTAGCAACAACGAACGCGGGCTGTGGCCCGCGTGGCTCGCCGCGCCGAGCGGATCGGCGGCGAACAACCCGCCGATCGTGCCGCCGCCAGGGCACGGCAACTCGAGGTCGTGCGCGCGCAGCGCGTCGTCGAGCGCTTCGCGACGCACGCCACAGCCGACGGTGCAGGTCTGGTCCGGCGCGTCGAGGCGCTCGATCGCGTCGAGGCCGGCAAGCTGCACGGCGTGCGCGCCGTCGGCGGGGGCGGCGCGTCCGACGCGCGAACCTGCGCCCATCAGGCGCACGCGACCCGGCCGGCTGCGCAGCCAGTCGGCGAGCTCGGCGTCGCTTCGCGGCGCGAATGCGCTCATCTCGGCTTCTCTGCGTCGAGGACCTTGGCGACCATCTGCGGCCACTTCGCCGGCTCGGCGCAGGCGCCGCGCGACGGCAGCGCCTTGCCGGGGTTGCAGCGACCGTGCGGGTCGAATGCCGCGCGCACACGCGCCATCACGTCGCGGTCGGCGGCGGAGTACATCATGCCGAAGTGGTCGAGCTTCTCGGTGCCGATGCCGTGCTCGCCCGAAATGCTGCCGCCGAGGTCGACGCACAGTCGCAGGATCTCGTGGCCGGCGGCGACGACGCGCGCGGTCTCGGCGGCGTCGCGGCCGTCGAACGGAATGTTCGGATGCAGGTTGCCGTCGCCGGCGTGGAAGACGTTGGTGATGCGCACGCCGTGCTTCGTCCCGATCGCGGTGATGCCGTCGAGCGCTTCTTCGAGGCGCGAGCGCGGCACGACGCCGTCGAGCACGTACAGGTCGGTGCTGACGCGGCCCATCGCGCCGAACGCGCCCTTGCGGCCCTTCCACAGTCGCTTGCGCTCGGCGTCGTCGGTCGCCTCCTCGCTGCGCAGAGCGCCGTGAGCCGCGAACGCCGCGCGAACTTCGTCGGCTTCCTCGGCGATCACGTCGGGCGGCCCGTCGAGCTCGACCAGCAACACCGCCGCCGCGTCGGCCGGGTAGCCGGCGCGATACGCCGAGGCTTCGACCGCCTGGATGGTGGCGCGATCGAGGATTTCGAGCGCCGCGGGCACGAGGCCTTTGCGCACGATCGCGCCGACGGCGCGGCAGGCGTCGGCCATCGACGCGAAGCTCGCCAGCAGCGTGCGCACCGCCGACTGGTCGCGGCACAAGCGCACGGTGATCTCGGTGGCGACGCCGAACGTGCCTTCGCTGCCGCAGAACACGCCGAGCAGATCGGGCAGGCCGGGCGGCCGCGGGCCGCCGGCGTCGCCAAGGCGCGCGATCTCGCCGTCGGGCAGCACGACGACGGCGCCGAGCACGTGGTCCTGCGTCATGCCGTACTTGAAGCAGTGCGGGCCGCCGCTGTTCTCGGCGAGGTTGCCGCCGATGGTGCACACCGTTTGGCTGCTCGGATCGGGCGCGTAGTGCAGGCCGAGGTGGCGCACGGCCGCCGTCAGCTCGACGTTCACGACGCCCGGCTGCACGACGGCGAACTGGTCGTCGGCGTCGATGCGCAGCACCTGCTTCATGCGCGCGAGGTCGATCACCACCGCGTCCGTGCCAGCGGTCGGGCCGCCGGACAGGCAAGTGCCAGCGCCGCGCGGCACGAACGGCACGCGCTCCTGGTGCAGCAGTCGCACCACTGCTTGCACCTCGGCAGTCGACTCCGGCAGCACGACTGCGCGCGGCCGCGACTTGTGCACGGTGAAGCCGTCGCATTCCCAGGCCAGCAGCGCGTCGGGGGCGTCGAGGACGCGGCGGTCGCTGAGCAGGGCGCGCAGACGGGACTCCAGGGCTGCCATCGGGGGTTGCGGAGCATAGCGACATTCCCAACTGCCACCGTCGACCTCTAGATCGCGCCTGCGGACGCCGCGCCGCGCGCAGAGCCTGAGGGACAGCCGTTTTTCAGGCTTTGCGTGGCCGCGAAAGCGCCCACGAGCGGCAATTCGAGCGCCCGTAGAATGCGCGCTGCTCCGGCGCTCAGCGCGGCAGCCGGTCGCCGTCGTCGGACCCGTTCTGTTGCGGTTTCTCGCCGCGTCGACTCGCGGCGTGCGCCTCGACCGCGCGCAGCACGCGCAGCAGGTTGCCGCCGAGCACCTTGCGAACCGTCGTCTCGGACTGGCCGGCGGCGAGCAGTTCGTAGGTCAGCCGCGGCAGCTGCGCGGCATCGTCCATGCCGCGCGGCACGCACGGCACGCCGTCGAAGTCGCTGCCGAGGCCGACGTGGTCGGCGCCGGCGACTTCGAGCGCACGCAGCACGTGCGTGACCAGCGTCGCCAGCGGCGGCGGCTCGACCGGCGGGAAGCGCGCGTCGAGCGCCGCTAGCGCGGCGCGCAGTTCGGCGCTGCCGTCGGCGAATTTGTCGCGCGCGGCCTTCTCCTGGATGCGGCGCGTCGCCTGGCGGCCCGAGCGGTTCTTGGCGTAGTCGGCGTCGATGAAGCCGCAGTTGAAGTTGATCATCACCGCGCCGCCGTTCTTCGCGATTGCGCGCAGCATGTCGTCGGTGACGTTGCGCGGATGCGCGCAGAGCGCGCGCAGCGAGCTGTGCGAGCAGATGACCGGCGCCTGGGTGGCGGCGAGCGCATCGAAGAACGTCGCGTCGCTGACGTGGCTGACGTCGACGACCATGCCGAGCCGGTTCATCTCGGCGACGACCTTGACGCCCAGGCGATTGAGCCCGCCCCAGCGCGGCTCGGCCGGCGCGCACGAGTCGGCGTACTCGTTGTGGTTGGTGTGCGTCAGCGTCATGTAGCGCACGCCGAGCTGGTGGAAGAGCCGCAGCAGGCCGAGGTCGCCTTCGATCGCGTGGCCGCCCTCGATGCCCATCAGCGCCGCGTGCTTGCCGGCCTGCACGGCGGCGACCAGCTCGTCGGCGGTCGCGCACATGGTCATGCGCGTCGGATGGCGCTGCGCCTGCTGCACGATGCCGTCGATCATCATCAGCGCCCGCCGCGCGCTGCCGTTGGCTGCCCCGGCGTCGGCTGGGCGCAGCCAGTCGGCGTTGATGTCCGACGGCGCTTTGGCGAACAGCGCCGCCTCGTCGCCGGCGAAGCGCGCGTCGACGTAGATCGAGTGGAACACCGCGTCGAGGCCGCCTTCGTGCGCGCGCACGAGGTCGAAGTGGCCGTCGTTCGCGCGCGGGCCGACGTCGAAACCGCGGTCGAGGATGCGCGTTGTCGTGTCGACATGCGTGTCGACCACGAGCGCGTCGTGGTGCAGCGCCCAGGCCTTGCTCCACAGCGCCGCGTCGTAGCCGGCGGGCAGTGGCGGGCACGTTGGCGGCGCGGGCTGCTGTGCGATCGTGGCGGCGGCGAACAGGGCGACGGCGCAACGGCTGGCGGCGATCATCGGCGCATCGTCGCACGCCCCGGCGCGCGCGCAACGACGGACTGTGGCGCCGGCGTGGCGCGCCATCCCCGACGATCGCTCCGTTCGCTGCTTGCGCGGCGTCGCCCATGCCGTATGCAGAAGTCCCCACCCTGCCCTGAACCGACTTGCGCCTCTTTGCGATCAGCGACCTGCACCTAGCGCTCGGCGTCGACAAGCCGATGGACATCTTCGGCCCGCAGTGGGTCGGCCACGCCGAGCGCATGCAGAAGGCATGGGACGCGATGGTCGCTCCCGACGACTGGGTGCTCGTCGGCGGCGACACGTCGTGGGGTCTCGACTTTGCCGAGGCGAAGCCCGACCTCGAGTGGCTTGGCCAGCGCACTGGCCGCAAAGTGCTGATCCGCGGCAACCACTGCACGTGGTGGCCGCGCGGCGCGGTGGTGCGCGACAAGCTGCAGGCGCAGGTCGATCCGTCGATCTTCCTACTGCAGGCCAACGCCATCCGTCTTGACGACGGCACCGTCGTCGTCGGCAGTCGTCTGTGGGATCCGCCGGACGCGCCGTGGGCCGAGCCAGACGCCGCCAAGATCTTCCAGCGCGAGCTCAACTTCCTGCAGCAGTCGATCGACGCCGGCAAGAAGCTCGGCGGCTGCGTGCCCGGCGCGAGGACCATCGCGCTCGTGCACTACCCGCCGCGCTATTCGGACGGCCGCGAGACCGGCGCGGTGCCGCTGCTCAAGGCCGCCGGCGTGCGCTCGTGCATCTACGGCCACCTGCACGGCAAGGACCACAAGTACGGCTTCCAGGGCGACGCGGACGGCATCCGCTACTACCTCGCCTCGGTCGACGCGATCGACTTCCAGCCGATTCCGATCGAGCTGCCGCCGACGTAGTTCCGGCCGCTCGCCGTCAGGCGTCGACGGTCGCGTCGAGGCGGCGGCGCTGGGTCAGCAGTTCGCCGCGCAGCGACACGTCGACGATGCGGCGGCGCTGCATCCGGTCGCGCACCAGGAACGTCCAGCGCTCCTCGCCGCCCGGCCCCGAGACGATGCGCGCTTCGTCGATCGTGGCGCCGAGGTCGGTTACCGCGCGCAGCGCGTCGGTCGGGACCTCGCGCACCGACACCGTGTGCCAGCGTTCGAGCACGCCGCCGTCAGGGGTGACCAGCGCCGAGCGCGACTGCGCTGACTCGGCATAGCGCTTTTCGACCCGCCAGCCGCTGCCGTGCGGGCCCGACTCGAAGCCGGCGAACGTCACCGCGCCGCCGGGCGCGATTGCTTCGATCGCCGTGCGCGCCGCGGGCGGCAGCAAGCCTTCGCCGACCGGCACGGCGGCGACGACGACGCGATCGCCGATGAGTTCGAGCCGTGCGGCGCCGTCGCCGGGGCTCTCGATCAGCCGCTCCAAGGCCGGCCGCGCGCTGGGGCCGGTCCCAGCGCAGCCGCCGAGGGCCGCCGCCATGGCGGCGAGGGCGAGCGTGGCGGGACCGGCGCGTGGCGTCATGCGGCGCACTTTCGCGCCGCCGGCGACGGACGCAAGGACCCACGCTCCGTCCTTGATCCCCCGCGCCGCTCGCCGAGACTGGCGGCCTCCGATGATCCAGCAACCCTTCGATCAGCTCGTCGCCGCGCTGGCCGCCAAGACGCCGACGCCGGGCGGTGGCGCGGCCGCGGCGATGTCCGGCTGCATGGGCGCCGCCCTGTTCCTGATGGTGGTGCGCTACTCGCGCGGCAAGAAGGCCAACCTCGAGCGCGACGCCGAGCTCGCCGTCGCCGAGCAGAAGCTCGCCGCGCAGTTGCAGGCGCTGCTGCCGATGGCAGAGCGCGACTGCCGGTCGTTCGATGGCGTGTCAGCGGCCTTCGGCATGAAGAAGGACACCGATGCCGACAAGTCGGCGCGCACCGCCGCGATCCAACAGGCGACCGTCGGCGCGATGATCGTGCCGGAGGAGACGCTGGCGATGTGCCGCGGCGTGTTCACGACCATCCAGCCGGTGATCGGTTGCGTCGGCAAGGCGATCGCCAGCGACCTCGCCGCCGGCGCGCAGCTGCTGCTGGCCGGCGCCGAGGGCGCCTACCTCAACGTCCGCATCAACGCCGGCTCGCTCGACGACAAGGCGTTCGCTGGCAAGGCGATGGCCCGCGCCGACGCGCTGCTCGCCGAGACCCGCAAGGCCCAGGTCGCGATCGCCGCGACCGTCGACGCGCTGCTGCGATGAGCGCGCGCACGCCGCTCCTGCTGTGCGTGCTCGACGGCTTCGGCGAGGCCGCGCCGGGCCCGGGCAATGCCATCCACCTGGCGCAGCCGCGCTTCTGGATGGGCCTGCGCGACAAGTGGCCGACGACCTTGCTCGAAGCGAGCGGCGAGGCTGTCGGCCTGCCGTGCGGGCTGATGGGCAACTCCGAGGTCGGCCACCTCAACATCGGCGCCGGCCGCGTTGTCTACCAGGAGATCACGCGCATCGACCGCGAGATCCGCGAGGGTCGCTTCCAGCAGAACGCGGCGTTGCGCTCGGCGATCGACCACGCCGTGCGCAAGCGCGCGACGCTGCATCTGTTCGGCCTGCTCAGCGACGGCGGCGTGCACAGCAGCGACCAGCACCTGCGCGCGCTGCTGGCGATGGCGGCGGCGGCCGGCCTGCGCGGCGAGTCCGTCGTGCTGCACGCGTTCCTCGACGGCCGTGACACGCCACCGCGCTCGGCGCAGCCGTATCTCGCGAAGGCCGAGCGGTGGATGGCCGAACTCGGCTGCGGCCGCGTCGGCAGCGCCATCGGTCGCTACTACGCGATGGACCGCGACAAGCGCTGGGAGCGCGTGCAGAAGGCTTACGACGCGCTGACCACCGGCGCCGGCCTGCGCGCCGAGACGGCGCAGGCGGCGCTGGCGGCGGCGTACGCACGCAACGAGGGCGACGAGTTCGTGCAGCCGACGATCGTCGGCGCGCCGGACCGCGGCCGCGTGCGCGACGGCGACGCGGTGATCTTCTTCAACTTCCGCACCGACCGCGCGCGCCACCTCAGCGAGGCGTTCCTGCCCGGCTTCACGGCCTTCCCGCGCGCTGCAGCGCCGACGACGCACTACGTGACGATGACGCGCTACCGCGAGGACTTCCCGTTCCCGGTCGCGTACATGCCGCAGGGCCTCGACGGCATCTTCCCGCAGATCGTCAGCGCGTCCGGCATGAAGCAGCTGCGCATCGCGGAGACGGAGAAGTACGCGCACGTGACGTTCTTCTTCTCCGGCGGCAACGAAAAGGAGTGTCCCGGCGAGAGGCGCGTGCTGATTCCGAGCCCCAAGGTCGCCACCTACGACCTGCAACCGGAGATGTCGGCGATCCCGGTGACCGACGCGCTGCTCGGCGAGCTCGCCGGCGACCAGCGCCCCGACGTCGTCGTGCTCAACCTCGCCAACGCCGACATGGTCGGCCACAGCGGCATCATCCCGGCGGCGGTCAAGGCCGTGCAGGCGATCGACCAGTGCCTCGCGCGCATCGTGCCGGCGTTCCTCGACCGCGGCGGCACCGTCGCGATCACCGCCGACCACGGCAACATCGAGATGATGATCGACCCGGCGACTGGCGAGCCGCACACTGCGCACACGACCAATCCGGTGCCGCTGCTGATCGCCGGCGAAGGCGCGCGCGGCCGTTCGCTGCGCGCCGGCGGCCGGCTGTGCGACGTCGTCACGACGTTGATGCCGATCGTCGGTCTCCCGCGCAGCGCCGGCATGGACGGCGTCGACCTCTTCGCATGAACCACCTCCTCGCGCCGTCGTTCCTGCTCGTTGTCGCCGCTGCGCTCCCCGCCCAGGACGCGACGCCGCTGCCGGGCAAGCCGCCCGAGCTGGTCGTTGACGTCATCGCGCGTGCGCTGCGCGACATCGATCCGGCCCGTGTCGAGAGCACAGTGCGGACGCTCGTTGGCTTCGGCACGCGCCACGTGCTGTCGCGCACCGACAGCGACACCGAAGGCGCGGGCGCGGCGCGCAAGTGGCTGCGCAGCGAGTACGAGGCGATCGCCCAGGCGAGCGGCGGCCGGTTGTCGGTGACGCTGCAGAGCGAGACCGTGCCGTGCGCGCGACCGGGCATGCCCAACCGCGTGCCGATCGTCAACGTGATCGCGACGCTGCGCGGCACGACCGATCCCGAGCGCGTGTACGTCGTCGGCGGCCACTACGACTCGCGCAACAGCGCCGGCGAGGATGGCGCGAAGGCCGCGCCCGGCGCGGTCGACGACGCGTCCGGCACCGCGGTGGCGCTCGAGGCCTGCCGCGTGCTCGCGAGCATGCGGTTCCCGGCGACGCTGGTGTTCGTCGCCTACGACGGCGAGGAGCAGGGCCTGATCGGCAGCAAGGCGCACGCCAAGGCGCTCGCCGCCGCCGGCGCGCGCGTGGATGGCATGATTGCCTGCGACATCGTCGGCAACACGCTCGGCATGGACGGCGCCCGCTACGACCGGCACCTGCGCTGCTTCAGCTACGCGCCGAGCGGCGCCGACAGCTTCGGCCGCAGCCTCGCGCGCGCCGCCGCGCACGCCGCGCGCACGCACGTGCCCGGCTTCGGCGTGCAGCTGATCTTCCGCGGCGATCGCTACGGCCGCGGCGGCGACCACCGCTCGTTCTTCGACGAAGGCTTCCCGGCGGTGCGCTTCAGCGAGCCGCGCGAGGACTTCTCGCGCCAGCACCAGGACGTCGTGCTGCGCGACGGCAAGCCGTACGGCGACCTGCCGGACTGGGCCGACTTCGCCTACTCGGCCAACGTCTGCCGCGTCGTCGTCGCCACGCTGGCTGAACTCGCGTCGGCGCCGCCGGCGCCGCGCGTCATCACTGCCGAGCTGCGCCGCGACCGCTACGACACCGAGGTCGTGTACGAACTGCCCGCCAGCGCGGCGGCCGCCGAGTTCGTCTGGCGGCTGACGACCGACGCCGACTGGACGCACGTGGTGGCGCAGGCGCAGGCGGCGCCGAAGGCGACGCGCAGCGACCGCTGGCTGGCGACGCTCGCCGGGGTCTGCCTCGACGACGTGGTCGTCGGCGTGCGCAGCGTCGGCGCCGACGGCAGCCGCAGCCGGGTGGCGACGCCGCCCGAGCCGGATCGCTTCGACCAACGTCCGCGCGGCGCCGCGGGCCAGACGCAAGGCAACGACAAGTGATGACGACCATGGCTAGGACCGTTTTCCGCACACCGGCTGCGTTGCTCGCGCTCGCCGTTGCCTTCGCTGCGTGCGAGAAGGGCCCGGGCAGCGAGGTCGGGCCGACGGCGCCGGACCTGCCGTCCGCCAGCTGCAAGGCCGTCGTGCTCGACGACCAGGGCCGCGGCGTCGCCGGCGCGGTGGTCGTCGCCGGCGCTGCGCGCGCGGTGACCGGCCGCAGCGGCCGCGCCGACTTCGAGGCCGCCGTGCGCGGCGCGCAGATCGTCCGTGTCGACGCGTCCGCGGCGGCGGCGGTCGACGGCGACCGGCTCGCGTCGTTCGCGGTCGCGCTCGACGTCGTCGGCCAGGACCTGCCGCAGGTCCTGCACGTGCCGGACCTCGCCGTTGGCGCCGTCGTGCCGACCGGCGCGCAGGCCGCTGCGACTACGATCGCGACGACGTCGGGCGAGGAACTCGTCGTGCCGATCGGCGCCAACGTCAGCGACGGCGCCGCCACGGCCGTCGACCTCGACCTGCGGCTGGGCGTGCTGCAGGCCACGCACCTGCCGGGCGCGCTGCCGACGCCAGCGTCCGCGAGCGAGGCCTTCGTGTGGACGCGGGGCGTGTTCGTCGCGCCCCTCGGCGTCGCCATCGCGCCCGCGGCCGTGCTCTCGACGCCCGACGACGCTGGGTTCACCGGCGCTGCCGCCGCGCCGCGGCTCTTCCGCCTCGACGACGTCACCGGCGCGTGGACGGAGGTCGCCGTCGCGGTGACCGTCGCCAGCGGCCGGATCACCGCCGCCGGCGTCGCCCAGGGCGGCCTGTACGCATTCGCGGCCCCGGCCCTCGCCGGCGTCGTGCGCGGACGCATCGTCGACGCCAGCGGCACGGGAACCGAACCGGGCGTCGCGGTGCGCGACGCGATGGTGCGCGTCGACCACGTCGCCACGGCGACCGACGCGCAGGGTTTCTTCCGCTGCGACGGCGTCGCCGTGCAGACTCCGGCCGGCGACGCCCGCAGCGCCGCGTTCGCCGCCTTCGCCGGCGGCACGTGGCTGCCGACGCGCGCCGCGGCGACGGTCGCGCTGGCGAGCGGCGAGACCGATCTCGGCGACCGCGTGCTCGACACGCAATGGGCCGGCAACGTGCTGCTGCAGCAGATCCGCCGCGGCCGCGCCGAGGGCCTGCTGCCCGTGCAGATGAGCGGCCTGCGCGGCGGCGTCGCCGTCGCGACGACCAGTGACGCGGATGGCGTCGCGCTGCTCGAGGACGTGCCGAACGGCTACGCCGGTTTCGACGATGCGCGCGTCGGCGGCACGCGCGGCGTGATGATTGCGCAGGCCGTGCATTTCTTCGACTTCGGCCGGCGCTGGAGTTCCGTCACTCAGTTCGTCGCCGACCGGTCGTGGAGCGAGGACGCAAGCGCCGCGGCGATTCTTGCTTGCGACGTGGGCGGCGGCGGCCCGCTGCAGGGCGTCGATGTCATGCAGGGCGCGACGGATGGCGCGGGCCGCCTCGGCGAGACGGCCGAGAGCGGTTCGTTGTCCGCCGATCGCGAGGTCGCGGGGCGCGCGACCGGCGTCGCCGACACGTCGCGCGCCGGCGCGCGGATCGTGCACGCGTTCTCGATCGTCGCGCCGTCGTCGGATCGGCTGGAGCTGCCGCTGCAGGTCGCGCGGCCGACGCCGGTCGGCGCCTTCGACCGCTTCGGCCTCGTCGTCGGCCTCGTCGTCGGCGCCGACGCCGCGCGCGTGCACGCGCTGCGCGCG